>Ga0194024_1000004_pt1:0-265000 | contig 269170 bp, 262 predicted proteins | sample IW13Sep16_MG_FD_140337 | JGI IMG/M metagenome (GOLD analysis project Ga0194024, IMG submission 140337) | Freshwater microbial communities from the Broadkill River, Lewes, Delaware, United States - IW13Sep16_MG | ecosystem: Environmental > Aquatic > Freshwater > River | place: USA...
CACAAACGATCTTGCATCGCCCTGCTGGACTGCCTTACGCTACGCTGCAGGCCGCCCAGCAGGGCGACCACAACCGCCGGAACTCTAACTTAACCGGTGGACCACCTTGATGGGGCAGGCCAGTCGATATGAACAAGGCGCAAGCGGCCAGTCGGCGGACTCGCGGTCCGCCGTTCGAAATTGTAACCATGACTGAGTGATCTCCCTAAGATCGAAGGCGTTCAATGATCGAACCGCCACTGCGCGGCCCGATGGCTGTAAGACATCGGGCCGATAGAATTATTCCACCGCGGCTATGAATTTCTCACAGCGCCGGAGGTTTAACGTGCGAGAGGGGGGCGCTACTGCTACTGGTCAGGTGCTGTGCTGCAACTGGTCCCTGGCGTGATTGGCAAGGTCATGCAATTCGTTGGATTCGAGTTGACCGACCAGGGCATATCCCAGCCCGTCATGGGCCCAGGACACCGTGCTTACGGAATCGTTACGACCCAGCGCCATCGGTGCTTCCTTGTCAATCTCCATATTGCGGGCCAGAATCACGATCCGTGTGCCCAGGTCATCGTCATACATATAGAATGCCGCCGGACCATGCGGTGTGGGTACCACCCGCCCGCCGAGGAATTCGAAACCATTGCTGGACAGGTCCGGCACGCTAACTTCACGATCGAGGCGACGCGACGCCCAACGGACAAGTTGATCTTCATCGGTGGCTGCAATCTCGACAGGGCGACCGAGATCAGGTGCGAACACGGAATAGCTGTCTGTCGCTTCCTGCGCCAGAGAGGCTATGCCGGCCGTTGCCGGGGTGCTGGCCATGCTCAAGCCGAACCCACCCGCGCCGCCAGCCAGCACCAGCGCAATCGAAGCCGCCGCTGATCGCCACGGCCTAGTCTGCGGTCGGCGGCCATTGTCGATGATTGTGGCCAGGTTCAACTGCGCCGGGACAGGCTCCTCTGCCACCGGGGCGAAGGCTGCACGCAGGGTTTGGCGTTGGTCGCAATCGACCGCGACTCGTGCGGCTATGGCAGGGTTGCCATCGAGAAAATCCTGAACCTCTGCCCGGCGACGCTGATCGAGCGCATCGTCGACATAGGCCTGGAGGTCGTCCTCATTGATCGGGCGCTGGGTCATTTCACTCTCCGAAGGTGGGAAGCAGCAGCCTGGCCGGTTCCATCCATATCATCGCGTAACCGCGCGCGGGCGCGCGACAGGCGTGACATGACTGTGCCGATGGGGATGTCGAGTACGTCCGCAGCTTCGGCATAACTCAAATCCTCAACCGAAATCAGCAACAACACGGCTTTCTGGTTTTCCGGCAACCGGCCGACCGCCTGCACGATATCTCGTCCGTGCACGGCAGATTCCTGGGTAGCTTCCTGCACCAGCGTCCGTTCTGGCACGCTGTCCACCGGAACATGCTCGCCCCGGCGGGATCGCTGGTTCAGCCGGTTCATCGCCAGGTTGTGCAGGATCGCATACATCCAGCCGCGTAGGCTTCCGTCTTCACGGCGCTGGTGCCACCGGCTTACAGCACGCTCAAGGCAATCCTGGACGAGGTCGTCCGCATCGCTGGTGTCGCGCATCAACGCGCGGGCATATCGCCGCAAGCCGGGTATCATTGGCTCTACAAGAAGCATCATGTCGCGCATCGGTCCGCCATTTGTCAGGCCTCGCAAGTTCTGAAGGGTTGCGACAGGACAGACAACCGACATGCGCGATTATTCCGCTGGCCGGTAAATTTAATGCGAGGCGGAATAATCCATGCGGTGGGCGGTCCATCTGTCACAGTTGAACGAAGGTCGCCCGATGAAACAGATCTCCCGCGATGTCCTGGCCCATGCACGGGCATACGCCGCGATTGCTGCCGTTCCTGCCTCCCTTGTCCTGGTGCTCGCCTGGACGAGCGGTTGGATCGGCCCGAAGCCAGTGAGCGGCGCCCATGTCTCCGATGGGCTTGAATACAATGCCGGATCCCACCCTGGCTATCGCCGTGCTCATGCAAAGGGTCTCTGTTTCACAGGCCAGTTCGAGGCAAACGGCAAAGGGGGAAGGCTTTCGAAAGCATCTCACTTGCGCGCCGGGACCTATCCTCTGGAGGGGAGGTTTTCGATTGCAGGCGGGAACCCGTTGGCGCCTGACGGACGCAATGTCTTCCATTCCATGGCCCTGATCCTGCACGGCAATGACGGCCAGCAATGGCGCATGGCGCTGGATCATGCAGAAATCTTCCCCGTTGCCGATGTCGCATCGTTCGTCGACTTGCAACGTGCCAGCCGCCCGCTGCCCGATACCGGCAAGCCGGATCCGCAACTTATGCAGGCATTCCTTGCCAATCATCCGGAAACGCGCGCCTTCCAGGCATATATGCAAGCCAATCCGCTACCCCATGCCTTCACCAATGGCGCATATCATTCAATCAACGCCTTTCGCTTCACCAATGCGCAGGGTCAGGAACGTCTGGTCCGCTGGTCGATGCAGCCGGAGGACAGGCTGTCCGAATTGGACAAGGCCAGCCTGTCTCGCCTCCCGGGCAATGCCGTGTTCGACAAGACCCGCAAACGGCTCACCCGCGGTCCGGCGCGCTGGCGAATGGTGGTGACCATCGCCGAGCCTGATGACATTACTGACAATGCAACAATTGCCTGGCCCGCAGATCGTGAAACGGTAGAAGTTGGTACGCTTACCGTCAGTGCAGCCCTGCCCGAAGCGGATGGAGCCTGTCGCGACCTGATCTTCGACCCGACAATTCTGCCCGCTGGAATCAAGCCTTCAGCCGACCCCCTGCTAGCCGCGCGCGCCGCCGCTTATGCCAGCTCCTTCCGCCGCCGCGCGGCCGAGGGAACTCGCCCTGCCCTCTTGCAGCCATCTGCCCCCGCCGGAATGGAGTGACGAATATGCCTCGAACCCAAACACAATATCATCACGTCCTGCGGCTGATCCACTGGTCCATGGCGGGTTTGATCCTCAGCGGTTTCTTCATCGGCGTCGGCATGTCAGCATCGGCAGGGCCGGACTATCTTGCGCTAGCCGCCTGGCACCGGCCGATCGGTATCGCGGTGCTGGGACTGGTATTGCTTCGCCTGGCCATACGGCTGAGCTCACCCGCACCAGCGCTCCCCCAGGATATGCCCGGTTGGCAAGCGAGAGCCGCGAGAACGGCCCATGTCCTCCTTTATGTCTGCATGTTCGCCATGCCTGTGCTGGGCTGGGCGATGGTTTCCGCTGCCGGCAAGCCGGTGGTGTTGGCCCCGGGAACGGTGCTACCCGATTTCATTGCAGCAGACCCCGAACTCCACGCAATTCTGAGGACGGCTCACAGTATCGTCGCCTACTCCTTTTTCACCCTGATCCTCGCCCACCTCGCGGCCGCTCTCCATCACCGGCTTGTGAAACAGGATAGCGTTTTCGAGACCATGACGGTTCCATAGCGTGTCTGGCTTCAAATCTGATGCCGTGGATGACCAGCAATTGCGTCGTGCAAGACGATTCCATCCGCCTCACGCCGGGATAACCCGGGTCAAGACTTCGATTGACCTGTCCTGGGCTACAGGTGCGGCAGCCCCGAGTTCTTCAGGTGGCTGACCTAACCGGTTGATCCACATCGTCGGATAGCCGAACCAGCTTGCACCTGCCGCATCCCATGCCGCGAAGGCGCAAAATGCGATCTCGTCTTTCCGCAGACCGAAATGGTCTACACCCATCTGATATGCGCGAGGAGCGGGCTTGAATGCCTCGACGCGGTCGGTACTGAGGTAATCAAAAGCACCTTCCATGCCGCACGACCGCGCGTTGGTGCGCAGCATTTCTTCAGTGAGGTTGGACAGAAAGCAGAAACGAATGCCGCCCGCGTCGAGGCGCTCAAGCGTCGGCTCGACATCGGGCCAAAGCTTCAGCGACATCCACGCCCCCAGCATTTCGGCCCGATGGTCTCCACCCATCGTCAATCCACGCGTGGCAAGCGTCGCGTCCAGAGCCTGGCCGGCAACTGTCATGAAATCGCTGTACCGTTTGCCTGAAGTTCGCAGCCATGTGTAAGCGAAGATCTTGGCGAACCAAGCCTGCCCAAGATCTGGCTGGTCCGGGAAAGCGCCATTCGCAGTCGCCAGAACGCTACGCGGATCGAAGATCGGGAAGCCATCGAACGCGATAGCCCTGACGGGAACTTCCCCATCACTCAAGGCTAACAATTGCTGTGTCGGCAGAAGCAGGGAAAGCGAAGCTGTGCCAGCGGCTTTCAGCACAGCCCGGCGGTCCAGGATCTGGCCATTTTTCGAGGCCTTGGAAGCAGGACTGTTTCTAAACACTGGTGAAGAACTCCGAAAAGGGGGAGACACTTCGAGAGTTCGTTTCAATTCGGCCCGATGTTACAGCAGCATGAGAGCACTGCCGTCATAGCAGCTGGATGTTGCACTTTGGATATCCGCTTCAGGGAACGGTTCCTGTTTCAATCTCCGCGCGAGAATGCCTTGGGTGAACTGACTCTGCATGGAGTTCGAACACGCCGAAGCAGACTGCCTGTTGCCGACCCAATTTCAGCCATCATTACTGCTAACACCAAGAGATCATCGCTTGCGCTGAAGATCGCTCGCATCTAGAAATCGAGACACCTCACCAAGGCAGAGAGCCAGAATGTTGGAGAATGTAGCAAACTAGCAGCACGCGCATTGTGCGGGGCTGCAAGCAATTCACGGCTTGGAAGGCATTCCACAGCCGCTTTTGTTGTTTCTACATTTGAGGATTCCAATGAACAACCACGATATGACGGTGCGCGAGGCACTGATTCTTTTGCATGAAGGCACAAGCCGACAAGGGCCAGGTGATGACAAATTTTCCAAGGAAATTTTACGGAGTATTCGGAGTTCGCTGCCGTCAAAGTGCATAGTCGGCGACTTGGGGTGCGGGACTGGCACGGCCAGCTTGTTACTCGCCGAACAGCTCCAACAACCGGTCCTGTGCGTGGATACGTCTGAAGAGTTCTTGGCGACTCTGATGGACCGCGCCGTAGAAGCCAAGTTGTGGCACCTCATCACGCCTCATTGCGCCGACATGGGCAAACTTGACCCCAAGCAATGCCAGTTTGACCTGATTTGGTCAGAAGGCGCCGCTTATTGCCTGACGTTCGAGGGGGCAATCCGAAGTTGGCGACCACTGCTAAGGCAAGGCGGAATAGCAGTTGTGTCGGAGATGAGCTGGTTTGATGCAAATTATCCGGACGAATTGTACCGTTACTGGAAAGAAGCCTACCCAGAGATGTCGGATGAGGAGGGAAACAGGATCATAGCCGAGCGATACGGCTTCGAACTGCTAGCCAAGAAACGGCTGCCGACAGAAGCTTGGTGGAAGAACTATTACAATCCACTGCTTCAGCTGATGGAGGCCCATGCGTCTACAGAATCGAAAGTGCTGAGGGAAACCATCGAAATGACGCATCAGGAGATCGATCTATTTCGAAGGTTCTCCGATCATTTTGGATATACGTTCTATATCATGAAGGCAGTTTGAAGGCTTTGGGACAGCTGGGGCTCCCTGCTGTCCCAACACCTTAATCAGGCATGTCAGCTTTCTACGCAGTTCCTGACCGGAGCTACTCCACATTTCAATGTCCACACCTCACCGTCGATCAGGATGAAGCCTAGGCGGCGCGACAGTTTCCATTTCTCAATTCGAGCTGCGCACTTGCCTTATTAGGACATTTGTCCTAGTCATGCTTTCATGGACTTCCAGGAGTGACAAACGATGCGGGGAAACGAGACACGTGACGCCATTGTCGAGGCCGCCGATAATCTGTTCTACCGGCAGGGCTTCGATACGACCGGCTTTGCCGATATCTCTGGCGCCGTGGGGATTTCGCGCGGCAATTTCTATTACCATTTCCGCGCCAAGGACGAGATCCTGGATGCAGTGATCGACTGCCGTCTGAAAGCGACGAAGGCGATGCTCCGAGACTGGGAAGTGCAAACCAGCGATCCGGCTGAACGCATCTGCTGCTTCGTCCACATCCTGATCACCAATGGCGAGAAGATCGTGGAACATGGCTGCCCGGTCGGCACGCTGTGCAACGAGCTTGCCAAGCTCAATCATCCGTCACTTCCGGGGGCCGCCCAGGTCTTCGCGCTCTTCCGGGAATGGCTGACGCATCGCTTTTCCGACATGGGCCGCCGCCGCGATGCCGATGAACTTGCACTGCAGGTTCTCAGCTTCAGTCAGGGCGCGGCGACGCTGTTCACAGCCTTTCGGGATGACGCCTGGGTCGCGCGCGAAGTGACGCGCATGTGCAGCTGGGTGCATGCACAGGCAATGCCGGAAAAGGAGTAACCCGCTAATGTTCGTGATCTTCCTTGCCTTTGCGGAAAACCGGGACAAGGCTGGCGGTCTGATGGACGCGCACAAGGCGTGGATCCGCGAGGGGCTGGACGATGGCGTGTTCCTGCTCGTCGGCAATCTGCTTCCCCGGGCAGGCGGCGCAATCATTGCAGATGGGGAGAACTTCAAGGCAATCGAAGAGCGGATTGCCCGCGATCCCTTCGTGGCCGAAGGCGTGGTCACCGCCGCCGTGCATGAAATTGCCCCCTCGCTGGCTTCCGGGCCTTTCGCCGCCCTGCTCAATCGCGAACCCACAGCATGAGCGCGCTGGCCGTTGGCCCCGACAGGCAAGCGCGCTGCAAATGGTGCGCGATTACCGAGGAATATCTCGACTACCATGACCGCGAATGGGGTTTCCCAGTTGCCGACGACACCCGGCTGTTCGAAAAGCTGTGCCTTGAGGGTTTCCAGTCCGGCCTCAGCTGGCGGACCATCCTTGCCAAGCGCGAGAATTTCCGGGCCGCATTTCAAGGCTTCGATTTCGTGAAGGTCGCGGCATTCGGCGAAAGCGACATCGCTCGCCTGCTTGGCGATGCGGGCATCGTGCGCCATCGCGGCAAGATCGAGGCGACCATTAACAATGCCCGGCGCGCGCTCGAAATGGTCGAGCGGGAAGGATCAATCGCCGCCTTCGTGTGGGGCTATGAGCCATCGCCGGAAGAACAGGCCGAACCGCAGACTGTCTCCACCACCCCCGCTTCGGTGGCCATGTCGGAGGAACTGAAACGGCGCGGCTGGCGCTTTGTTGGCCCCACCACGGTCTATGCCTTCATGCAGGCGATGGGCCTCGTCAACGATCACGCCCTCGGCTGCATTATCCGTGACAAAGCCCTGAAGGCACGGGCCAGCTTCGTGAAGCCATAACGACAGGCGAAGAACTCTACGCCTTCTGTAACGGCCTGCCCGCTGCCGTCCATGTTGAGCAACGCGACCTCCAGCGGCATCAAGCTTCTTGCGCTCACGCCCCTGTGCACAAGCTGGCAGCATCGTGCCCGTACCATCGCCCCTATAATGGGGCCTGGCGCCTCGCCAGACGGCGCTTTATGCGGCTCAAGGCTTGCGGCGTGACACCGATGTAGGCGGCGATATCGGCCTGGCTGACTTCTGCATCGGCGGCAGGCTGCTCTTCCAGGAACCGCAAGTATCGATCTTCGGCAGACAGGCAGAGAAGTTCATACTCGCGCCGCTCCTTCCGCCGGGCGAACAGCATGAGGAAACCGATCACTTCGTTCGCGAGTTCGAGGTCACCTTGTGCAACCTCGGCAATAGCAGCGAACGGCACTGCGACCAGCGAGGCCGGCCCGAGCGCCACGAGGCTGAACGTGCACGCGCCTCCCTCCTCCATTGCCGCCATGCTGCCGATGATCGATCCGGGACCGACAAGCGATTTGACATGCTCTCGCCCGTCTTCGCCGCGCAGGTAATATGCCTTCAGATGTCCGCCATGCACCAGGAACAGGCGCGGCTCGTGATCGCCCTGGCGAAAGAGATGCTCACCCCCCGCAACGGTCATGGCCAGCCCGTGCCTCTCGATAAATGCCTGTAATTTCAAGTAATGAACCCCGGTGAATTACGTTGCTGGCGACGATCTCTAGGCATTCCCAATAGCACGACACTCATCGGAGCGAGGGAGTTTTCGTATGCAGCTTCGCAATCGCCGACTTGTTCTGACAGGCGGTACATCAGGTATCGGACGACACCTTGCCATTCAGCTTGCGCGCCAGAACCACGTCATAGTGCTGGCACGCCAGTCGGACCGGAGCGATGCTTTGCTGGCGGAGGCTCCACATATCGAGTTCATGAACGTCGACCTTGCGAACCGCGCGAAAACGATTGCGGCAGGTCAGGCGCTTGCCGCCACAGCGCCGGTTCACGGCCTCATCAACTGTGCCGCCGTGCAATATACGCCGCTGCTGACCGACGCGGAATTTGACGTCGATACGATCTGGCGGGAGATCGCGATCAACCTGGCCGCACCGTTTGAACTCACGGCCCTGTTGCTGCCTGCCTTACTGGCTGCAGACCAGGCCTTCGTCATGAACCTGAATTCCGGCCTCGGCCTGGTGCCGAAAACGCAATCAGCCGTCTATTGCGCGACCAAGGGCGGCCTCAACATCTTCACACAGGCACTGAGTAATCAACTTCGCGGCAGCACCGTGCGCGTCCAGCAGGCGTTCCTGCCACTGGTCGACACGCCCATGACCGCAGGGCGCGGGGACGGCAAACTGGACGCGGGCGATGTCGCCCGACGCATCATTGCCGGTATCGAGGGCGAAACACCCGACCTTTACATCGGCAAGGTGCGTCTGCTGCGCCTGATAAACCGTATTGCCCCTCCGCTTGCCCGGCGCATCATGAGAGCGGGGTGAAGCCATGCGCCCGCTCATCAAGGTCATGCTTGTTCTTGCATCCATCTTCGCCTCGACTTTTGTAGTCGGTCGACTGCTTGGGATTCTGACCGAGCAGAACATTCGTCTCTGGCTGACGCAGGCAAGCGAAGCCTCCCCTTGGTGGATAGCCGCCACAGTGATAGCCCTGCTCGCCATCGACCTTTTCGTAGCCGTGCCAACGCTTACCGTCACAATCCTGGCCGGGTATTTCCTCGGCTTTCAGGGCGGCCTGCTCGCCGCATCCACCGGCACGGCGCTCGCCGCTTCCACGGGCTATTCGATCTCGCGGCTTTATGGCGACAATGTCCTCGCCCACCTCGTGAAGCAGCCGGAAAGACGCGCTGAACTGAGGGCAGCGTTTCTGCGCGATGGCCCAGCAATGATCCTGTTGTCGCGCGCCGCGCCGATCCTGCCCGAGGTTACGGCATGCATGGCCGGGGCAACACGGATGCGCGTGACATTGTTCGCATCGCTGTTTGCTGCCAGCACGCTGCCTTACGTTACGATCGCGGCCTATGCGGGATCCGTCAGCACGCTCGAAAATCCGATGCCCGCAATCTATGCTGCGATTTGCCTTTATGGCGTCATGTGGATCGGATGGGCCTGGTACCGCAAAACGAGAACGAAGGCTTCCTGACCAACCGCAAACTGCGAAAACGGCTCATCTGCGGCTCTAGGCCGCTAAAGCGCATCGTCCCAATACCGACGCCGAATCCAGAATGGCGCACCAACTCCCTCGGTTTGCGTCATGTCGGAAATGACAACCCAGCCGATAGGAGCTCTACCAGACGACAAGCTCGATTCATCGCATGAAACCAACGATATGTCGCGCTTACATTCCGCTTACACCAAATCTACCGACGCTTCGTGTAAGCAGCTTAGCGCGCCCCGGAGGGCGCACAAGTAGCTGTAATTCTTTGGAAAAACTGGAGCGGGCGAGGCGCTTCGAACGCCCGACCCTAACCTTAGCAACTATCTCATCACTTCAACCACACTTTGGACACGGTCAGCAAGCAAAGCTGCAACGTGTACATTCCACATGTCCAACGCCTCTCTTTTCTCCTCTTTCCAGTCGTGTCGCTGGTAGATCCCGGCAACGCCAGCGCGTGCGCCACCCATGTGGTTGAGCACAGCTTCGGTAACTTCAAAGCGAACACCCAGTCTCTGAAAGCCCGTCGCTAAAGTTCTTCGGAGATCGTGAAGTCGCCAGGGTGGAACCGGGGTGCCGCCATCCTCGGACAGTGACTGATCGAGCTTCTTCTTTCCTTTGTCATAGCCGCTGAATCCACCGCCGGACGACGTCGGAAAGACCTTGCCTCGGCGAGGCCATTTGCATCCGCTGGCCACGTTATCGAGAACCTCGATAGCCAGTTCGTTCAACGGTACGCGATTGGGTTCGCCATTCTTTGCACGATTGCCAGGCAGCGACCAAAGCCGCTCAGAGCGGTCGAGTTCATCCCATGACAGCGACGCGACTTCTTCACGCCGTTGCCCTGTGACGATTAGCAGGCGAACGATCGGCCCGAAGCACCGGTGGGTATCAAAGGTATGGTGCCAGATGCGACCGAGTTCATCATCGGAAAGCCACCGGTCCCGCGCCTTGACGGGCGGAGGTGTTTCCATGCCTTCCATGGGGCTGCGCTCAATGTCGCCACGGCTAACAGCCCATCGGAACATTCGGCGCAACACTGCGAACACATTCCGTTTGTTTGCAGCCTGTTTGCTAGGCATTCGATCGAACACCGCTACCACGTCGGCCCGAGTGATCCTGGGCAATGGCTTTGAACCAAGCACAGGTGTTGCGTGGAGGCGAAAGGAGCGTTCGACGAGGACTCGCCAGCCCTTACCGACGCAGGAGTCGGTGAAACGCCCCGCGTAATTGTCAAACGCAAGATCGACTGCTTCGCGCCGACGCTGCTGTTCGACTTCGACCGGATCAAACCCCTGCGCGATCAACACGGACAGACGCTGGGCTTCATACCGAGCGGTTGTCGGAGTCCAAGGTGAACCATGGTTGCCGATCGTGTAGCGCCGTGTTCGTGCCTCGCGGCCGCCCATGCGAAACTGAAGAATGTAGGCAACCGCTCCTGACTTCGAGCGCTTGGCCCCAAAACCCTTGAGACTGCTGTCCCATAAGAAGCCTTCGTCGGCATTCGCGATCAACGAATCAACCGACCGCTTGGTGATTTTGCCACGCGCCATTTTTGCTCTCCAAACACTGTTTCCAGCAATCACCCAGCAATCACCGAGCAATCACCGAGGCGGAAATCGCCGCCAAGGGTCGCAAAACGTAGCGTAGATATGCTATTGAATTAAAATGCCTTTTCTACGCCAGAGCTACCCTTCGGTACGCCTCCAGCGGAAATACCAAACCTCGTGCCCGAACACATTCCGCGCCTTGATTTCATAGCGCGTCTCGCACCAGCCAGAGGGGCGGTTTTGCCAGCTACTTGGCCCCTCGACGACCCACTCGAACTCATCGGTAAAGCGCTGCATCACCATCAGAGCGTGGCGGACATAGACCGGGTGATCGGTGCCAAACCGGAACTCGCCGCCCGGTTTCAGCTTGTCCGCGATCATTTGCACGGGCCCATCGTTCATCATCCGTCGCTTGGCGTGCTTGTTCTTGGGCCAGGGGTCAGGGTGGAGCAGATACACCATGAGCAGCGAGCTATCGGGTACACGGCCAAGCACTTCGAGCGCGTCTCCGGCGTGCAGACGCACATTGGAAAGCTTGCCATCATCAACATGGGTCAGCGCCTGCGCGACCCCGTTGATGAAGGGTTCTGCGCCGATAAATCCATGATTTGGCAAGAGATCCGCGCGGTAGGCAAGATGCTCTCCCCCGCCAAAACCGATCTCGAAATGCATTTGGCAATCTTCGCCAAACAGGCGTTCAGCGGTCACCGGCCCTTCATCGGGCACAGCGATTTGCGGCAGGAGATTGTCGACCAGTCCCTGCTGCTTGGCGCTCAGGGGCTTGCCAATGCTCCGGCCATACAGCCTGCTTAAAGTGGTCGGATCACCTTCTTTATATGCGCTCATGTGGACGCTCGCTAGTCGGGGGAAGGGGGATTTGTCCAGCCATTAGAGGTCACAATGCCTTGAGGCCTTGGGCGCTCTTCCTATATCGCGTGGCTTATGGAACAACTTTTGGCCCTGTTCGCATCCCAGCCCCTTTGGGTTCAGTCGATAATCGGAGCGGCTGCCCTTCTGACCGCGTCGCTGGCGGTCAACTTTATCCTGAAAGACGTGATCTTGCGGATCGTCGCTCCTTACCTCGATAAACAAAGCAATGCGATCGACTCGTCGGCCACCTGGTTTGCAACGGTGGCGCCGCTTCTCGTAGTGTCCAATGGCATTGTCCTTGTGCCCGGCTTGCCCGAATGGGTGGTCACAGTAATCGCCAACGTGACCCAGGCGGTGATCGTGCTGTCGATCGCCATGGGGATCGTCAAGGCGCTGACCTATGCGAACGAGCTTTATGAGCGCCGTCCGCAAGCGAAGAACCGGCCGATCAAAGGATATTTGCAGGTCGTCAAAATACTGGTCTTGTGCGGGGCGGCGATCATCCTGATCTCGGTCCTCATCAATGAAAGCCCGCTGCTTTTGCTGAGCGGTCTTGGAGCGATCACCGCGGTCCTTCTGCTGGTGTTCAAGGACACCATCCTCAGTCTGGTCGCCTCGGTTCAACTGACAACGAATGATATGCTTCGCGTGGGTGACTGGATCGAAATGCCCGGGATGAACGCCGATGGCGATGTCATCGATATCTCGCTCCACACGGTGAAGGTGCAGAACTTCGACAAGACCATAACCACGATCCCCACCCACCGTCTCGTCTCGGACAGCTTCCGCAACTGGCGCGGGATGAGCGAAGCCGGCGGCAGACGGATCAAGCGTTCGCTCTTGATCGACCAGAATTCGGTGCGTTTCCTATCCGATGAGGAAGTGATCGATCTTAAGAAGTTCAACCTTCTCAAGGACTATCTCGCAAACGCCCGCGCAGAGATTACCAAGTGGAACGAGAACGAGCTTGCCAAGGACGATGCGCCGGTCAACGCGCGCCGCCTCACAAATATCGGCACGCTTCGCGCTTACATCATGGCCTATCTCAAATGGCACCCAAGGGTCAGCGATCATTTCACCATGCTCGTGCGGCAATTGCCCCCTGGTGCGCAAGGGCTCCCGATAGAGCTGTATTGTTTCACCGATACGACCGATTGGAACACTTACGAGGGTATCCAGTCGGATATATTCGATCACCTGACCGCGATCGTGCCCGAATTCCAATTGCAGCTGTTTCAGGAGCCTTCGGGCAGCGACTACGCCAAGCTGATTGATCACGAGTAGATCAAGGCCGGGGCTGTAGGAAAGCAAAACGCCCGGCGGCCTCATGGCTACCGGGCGTTTCGCGCTGAAATTCTTGTTCGAGGAGGCGCTTACGCGGCTTCGGCATCCTCTTGCGGATCGCGCAGCACATAGCCGCGGCCCCAGACTGTCTCGATGTAGTTTTCACCGCCGCAGGCATGGCTCAATTTCTTTCGCAGCTTGCAGATGAAAACGTCGATGATCTTAAGCTCTGGTTCGTCCATGCCGCCGTAAAGGTGGTTGAGGAACATTTCCTTGGTAAGGGTCGTGCCCTTGCGAAGCGAGAGAAGCTCGAGCATCGCATATTCTTTACCGGTGAGGTGCACGCGGGCGCTGTCGACTTCGACGGTTTTGGCATCGAGGTTAACGGCAAGCTTGCCGGTGCGGATGATCGACTGGCTGTGGCCTTTCGAGCGGCGCACAACAGCGTGGATACGCGCCACCAGCTCTTCGCGGTGGAAAGGCTTGGTCACATAATCGTCAGCGCCAAAGCCGAAAGAGCGGATTTTGCTGTCCATCTCGGCAATGCCGGAGAGGATGAGAACCGGCGTTTGCACCTTGGCAACGCGCAGTTTCTTCAAGACGTCATAGCCGTGCATATCCGGCAGGTTGAGGTCCAGCAGGATGATGTCGTAATCATACAGCTTGCCCAGATCGAGGCCCTCTTCGCCCAAATCAGTTGAATAGACATTGAAGCCTTCAGTCGTCAGCATCAGCTCGATGGCTTTTGCCGTTGTCGGCTCGTCTTCAATCAACAACACTCGCATTACTGGTCCCCTAATTGCGCCCCAACTGGTGGAGGGAGATATGCTTGGTAACGTCTCGCTAAGAGATGTTGCCCTCTATTAACCACACAAGTTCTGAACGGAAAAGGTTAATTATGCGTAAACCGAGCAATTCCGGCGAGTCGCGCGGACTCTACGTAGGGCTTTGATAGGGGTTTGACCGGGGCGTTTGAGACACTTGAGACACTGTCCAGAGGGCGAAAACCCGCTCAGACAAAATGGGGTTAAGGCCAAGGCGCGCGAGAGTTAGGATTAACGAAGAAAGGGTTACCATCATGGGCCCGGCATAGCTTTGGGAGAGGGCTGTAGGAAATCTGTTTGCCTCGGTGCCCGCCTCTTCAAACATTCGCCAGTTCCCCTTCGAAGACGAAAAGGTAATCTTCGACTTCTCGAAGAACTTCGAGGTTTTCTAGACCCACAAGGTCCCCGACCTCACTGTCGATAGCTACCGCTAACTTTTCGGCTGGTGGCCCAGCAAGCCGTGCTCGTCGCCGGTTGCTTTGCATAAGAAGCAGAGGCAACACTTTAAGCATGTAGCCCATCACAGCCTGATTGCGCCCCGGGAGTTCAGCTGGCCAAAATTGAAAGCCCGGATCCCCCTCATAGGTTCGCGGCGGCCCCACAGTTACGGGCCGCTTAAAGTCTCTCGGGTTAAATCCAACCCCATTGATTTTGTCGTGAAGAACAAAGCAGATCTCAAGGTCGTCAATACGTCGAAATGTTGCCCAGACACCCGCTATTCCAACCGATTTCATTCGGCCCTCACTACGTGCTCGCGAATATTCGCCGCTCAGGAGATCTGCCTCCTCCATCGCCGGAGAGTAACTAAGACCTATTCTCTCCATGTACTGAAAGCTCGAATAATCAGGCCAATACTCTTCAGGCAAATAGATTAGGGAGCACACAAGTTTTGCAACCGGATCACAAACCTGACGATAATCCGTACCACCGTACATTGGGACAACGTCAGTAATGACATTATTCGGATTCAATACCGGAGGAACAGCTTTTGTCATGTTAGGCGCAACCTCAAATCCCCGCCAACTTCTTCGCGCGCCTGCGCTCTGCACTCGACCCCACCCCAATTGCCTCGCGGTATTTGGCAACCGTGCGGCGTGCGAGGCCGAAGCCTTCTTCGTTTAGCAGGTCGGCTAGCTTTTGATCCGAGAGCACCTTCTTGGGGTCCTCGGCATCGGTGAGCGCCTTGATCCGCGCCTTGATCGCTTCGGATGACGCGCCTTCTCCGTCTGAGGAGGAAACGCCGCTGGTGAAGAAGTATTTGAGCTCGAACGTGCCGCGCTCGCACCACAGATACTTATTGCTCGTCACGCGGCTGACCGTACTTTCGTGCATATCAATCTGCTCGGCCACTTCGCGCAAAGTCAGCGGACGCAGCTCAGACACCCCGCGACGGAAGAAGCCGTCCTGCTGCTTCACGATCTCGGCGGCGGTTTTGAGGATGGTCTTCTGCCTCTGGTCGAGCGCGCGGATCAGCCAGTGCGCATCCGCCAGCTTTTCCTTGAGCCAGCCTTGCGTTTCGGCATCCGCGCTTTTGCTTTCACCGCCAAGTTCCACATAATAGTCGCGGTTGACGACAAGGCGCGGCAGAGTGTCTTCGTTCAATTGAATATCCCAGCCGCCATCATCCTTTGCATTCAGAAGCACGTCAGGAATAACAGCTTCGCTTGTTGATGAGGCGAACGCGAGGCCGGGTTTGGGGTCATATTGACGAAGCTCGCGCAGCATATCGGCAAAATCTTCATCATCGACGCGGCACAGGCGTTTGAGCCGGGCGACCTCGCCTTTGCCCAGCAAATCGAGATTGGCGAGCAGCGTTGCCATCGCCGGGTCGTAGCGATCCGCCTCCTTGGCTTGGAGCGCCAGGCACTCGCCAAGGTCGCGCGCTCCCACGCCGGTGGGATCGCACATCTGGATGACTTCAAGCGCGTCCTCGGCGCAGTCCATGTCAACGCCCAGATCATAGGCCACATCGCGCAATGGCGTGGTCAGATAGCCCGCATCATCCAGCAACCCTGCGATGTGACGCGCAACGAATTCCTCTTTCGGATTACAGGCAAGCCCGCCGATCTGCGCATCGAGATGTTCTGCAAGAGTGAGCTCTGCGGCCTTGGTCGCCTCCAGCCCTGGCAAATCGTCGATCCCGCCGCCCGAACCGCTGGCTGACCCCCATTCGGCATCGCCTGAAGGTGCGGTGCGTGCCGCCATATCGGCCTCGCCCGTATCGCGGTCGCGGTCGAGCGCGCTTGCATCAATGTCGAGCGGGGCCTCGCTCTCGCCCTGGCCCTGCGCCATCAATTGATCGCTCGTAAATTCCTCGCGAGGGATGTCGTCCGCCTCGCCTGATGGTCCATCCTTGTCAGCCGAGACCGCGCCGCTTTCGAGCAGTGGATTGCTTTCCAGCGCATCGCCAATGAAGGTCTCGATCTCAAGGTTGGAGGCCGCGAGCAGCTTGATCGCCTGCTGCAGCTGGGGCGTCATCACCAGCTGCTGTGATTGGCGTAAGTCGAGGCGGGGGCCTAATGCCATGGGAAGCGCAAATCAGAGCGTAAAGCTCTCCCCGAGGTAGAGCCGCTTCACGTTTTCGTCCGCGACCAAAGCTTGCGGCGTACCTGCAAACAGCACTTGCCCGCCGTAAATGATGCAGGCGCGGTCGACGATATCGAGCGTCTCGCGCACATTGTGGTCGGTGATGAGAACGCCGATCCCGCGCCGTTTCAGATCCTTCACAAGATCGCGAATATCGCTGATCGAGAGAGGGTCGATCCCAGCAAAAGGCTCGTCCAGCAGCATGATCGAAGGTTTCGCCGCGAGTGCGCGCGCGATCTCACAGCGGCGACGTTCACCGCCGGACAGTGCCATTGCCGGGCTTTCGCGAAGGCGGGTCAGGCCAAATTCGTCGAGCAGACGTTCGAGTTCCTGCGCTCGTGTATCGGCATCGGGCTCGACCATTTCGAGGACGCAATTGATGTTCTGCTCAACCGTCATCCCGCGGAAGATGCTGGTCTCCTGCGGGAGATAGCCCAGCCCCAGGATCGCCCGCCTGTACATCGGCAATTTGGTGACATCTTCGCCGTCCATCAGGATGCGGCCCGAATCGGGCTTCACCAATCCCATGATCGAATAAAAACAGGTGGTCTTGCCCGCACCGTTTGGCCCAAGCAGTCCGAGAACTTCGCCCTTGGCAACGGTTAGCGAAATGTCGGTCAGAACCGCGCGCTTGTCATAGCTCTTGGCAATCGAGACGACTTCGAGCCCGCCATCGGGCATGGGCGCATTGGCATCAATCACGCTCTCGTCCGAGGCATCCGGCCCATGTGAGCTTTCATCGAATGTGGCTGTGTCACTCATATGATTCTCGCTTAGCATTGTCCTCGCCCATGCGAAAAGGGCCATGCGATATTTTGGCAAGATTTTTGCTAGGGCGGCTTTCTTTTCGCATCAGCACTACGAAAAAACCCTTAAATTCGGCGCTTTGCAGCGGCCGTTTGTGAGCGAGTATTTCACTTTGGTTACTGCGCTTGCAAGACTCGGCACTCTTTGAAATACTGCCCCCAGAGAGAGAAAGCCGTTGGGGAGCGCGCAAATGAGAGAGCTGTCACAGCACCACCACGCCGCCGAAGAGCAAAGCGCACAGGTCAAGGACTGGCGCAAACGCATGAGCGATCATGTCGCCTGGGCGCTTCTGGTCTACACCGGATTGCAGATTTTCATGACGGTCAAGGCGCTGAGCGCCGGGATGTCGTCGATCCTTCCCTATATGGCTCTCATCATCCTTGTTGCCGCGATTATTCCTGCCTGTCGCTGGTTTGAGCGGCGCTGGACCGTTATGTCGGACGAAGAGGCGACTGACCCTGCCTTTGCCGGCGCGTTTCGCCGCGACACCGTCATGCTCTGGGCAATGGCGATCGGCCTGCCGTTGGTGCTGACCGGACTTTGCAAAGCGATCTTCGCGGTCGTCTGAGACAACCGCGAGAGACCATCACCAATTTTGAAATTGCGCTTGTTGCCGGCTTACTTGGCAGCGCGTTCGATTGCCTCGAGCACGATCTGGCGCGCTTCGGCGGCGTCACCCCATTTGCCGATCCGCACCCATTTTTCGGCCTCAAGGTCTTTGTAGTGAGTGAAGAAGTGCTCGATCTGTTGCATGATAATCGAAGGCAGATCCTTCGTTTCGCCTACGTCTGAATAGTAGGGGAAGGTCGTGTCGACCGGCACACACACAAGCTTTTCATCGCCGCCGTGTTCATCTTCGAGGTTGAGCACGCCGATTGGCCGCGATTTGACGACGCAACCCGGGATGAACGGCGAACGTGCAATCACGAGCGCGTCCAGCGGGTCGCCATCGGGTGACAAGGTGTGAGGCACAAAACCATAATTGGCAGGATAGCGCATGGGCGTGTGGAGAATCCGGTCCACGAAAAGCGCACCGCTTTTCTTGTCGAATTCATACTTCACCGGTTCGCCGCCAGTGGGCACTTCGATGATGACATTGAGGTCTTCTGGAGGATTTTCCCCGGTCGGGATCATATCGATACGCATTGAGAGGTTCCTGATGTTTGCTGCAGGCGATAGCGCCCGCTCTTGACGCCAAGCGCCTCTAGCGACCTGCAAGGCATTGCGAAAGCCTTTCCTTAGTCGTAATCGCGCCGCACAGTTTGCACGTCTGAGACATACAAGAGCCATGAGCAAGAACACCCCGAAAGCCATTCGCGGCACGCAGGACATCTTTGGACCCGAGGCAGAGGCCTTCGCCTTTGTGGTCGAAACCTTCGAGCGGGTGCGCAAGCTCTATCGGTTCCGCCGCGCTGAAATGCCGGTGTTTGAAAAGACCGAGGTGTTCAGCCGCGCGATTGGCGAGACGACCGATGTGGTTTCGAAGGAAATGTATTCTTTCGAGGATCGCGGCGGAGATTCGCTGACGCTGCGCCCTGAGTTTACCGCCGGGATTGCGCGGGCCTATCTCACCAACGGCTGGCAGCAGCATGCGCCTTTGAAGCTGGCGACGCATGGCCCGTTGTTCCGGTACGAGCGCCCGCAAAAGGGGCGCTATCGCCAGTTCCACCAGATCGACGCCGAGATTTTGGGCGCAGGCGAGCCGCAGGCCGATGTGGAACTGCTTGCAATGGCGGACCAGCTTTTGAAAGAGCTCGGCATTGAAGGTGTGACGCTGCACCTCAATACGCTTGGCGATGCGGCAAGCCGTGATGCGTGGCGCAGCGGTTTAATCGAATACTTCGGCAAGGTGCGCGGGGAATTGTCTGAGGACAGCCAAGAGCGTTTGGCGAAAAACCCGCTGCGTATCCTCGACAGCAAGGACCCGCGCGACCGGGCCTTTGTCGCCGATGCACCGAAGATTGATCAGTTTCTATCCGATGAGGCGCTGGCCTTCTTTGAAAGCGTGACCAGCGGCCTTGATGCAGCGGGTGTCAAATGGAAGCGCGCCGAGAGCCTCGTGCGCGGCCTTGATTATTATCGGCATACGGCGTTTGAATTTATCCCGGACGAAGGATCGGCAGCAGCGGGCGCCTTGGGCTCGCAATCGACAGTGCTTGGCGGCGGGCGTTATGATGGCTTGATGGAAAGCCTGGGTGGCGCTCAAACGCCAGCGGTCGGCTGGGCGGCCGGGATTGAACGCCTGGCTATGTTGGTGGGTGAGCGGCAAGCCGAGCCACTAGAGGCGATGGTTTTGCTCGAAGACAATGCAGGTCTGGCTCACGCAACGCAACTTTTGAGCGACTTACGCAAAGCCGGCTTTGTCAGCGACATGATCGCTTCTGGCTCGAAGAAGAAGCGATATGACAAAGCGGTGAAGCAGGACCCACGAGCAATTCTGCGGGTCAATGAGAGCGGCTATTACGATTTCTCTGGTGAGAATATAGACCCCGCGCTTGCCGATTTTCTGAAGGACAAAGTCTAGCCATATTCGTCGTTCCGGCGGAAGTTGGAATCCGGAAGCGGCCAAACGCTGCGCCTATCGGCCCAAGACCCCGGCTTTTGCCGGGGCGACGAAAGTTTACAGATGAACATACCCAAAGAACGCCTTGACCAGATCGCACATCGCTTTGCCGAACTTGAGGCCCGCATGGCGAGCGGAACGCTTGAAGGCGACGAATTCGTTCAGGCCTCGCGCGACTACGCCGAGCTCGAACCTGTCGCCAAGATTGCCGCCGAAGTGACGAGCATGCGCGAGGAAATCACTGGCCTAGAAGACATGCTCGCCGATCCTGAGATGAAGGACATGGCCACTGAGGAGCTTGCCGCGATAAACGAGGCACTGCCCGAAAAGGAGCGCGCGCTCGCCATCGCTCTGCTTCCGCGTGACCGGGCGGACAGCAAACCTGCCATGCTCGAAATCCGCGCTGGCACGGGCGGCGATGAGGCGGCGCTTTTCGCTGGCGACCTTTATCGCATGTACGAAAAATTTGCGGGCGAGCAGGGCTGGAAAGTGGAGCCTGTCTCCATGAGTGCGTCGGAAGTCGGCGGATTTAAGGAAATTGTCGCCAACATCACCGGGCAGGGCGTGTTTGCGAAGCTCAAGTTCGAAAGCGGCGTCCACCGCGTGCAGCGGGTGCCGGTGACCGAAAGCGGCGGTCGTATTCACACCTCGGCTGCGACCGTGGCGGTGCTTCCCGAACCCGATGAAGTCGATGTGCAGATTGATCCGGGCGATCTCAAGATCGACACTTACCGCGCGAGCGGCGCCGGCGGTCAGCACGTCAACACCACCGATTCAGCGATCCGCATCACCCACGAGCCAACCGGCCTTGTGGTGACCTGTCAGGACGGGCGCAGCCAACACAAGAACCGCGAAAAGGCGATGCAGGTGCTGCGCGCGAGGCTCTATGAAAAGACCCGCGATGAGGCCCAAGGTGCGGAGGCCGAAGCGCGCAAAGCCATGGTGGGCTCGGGCGATCGTTCAGAACGCATCCGCACCTATAATTTCCCGCAAGGCCGCGTCACCGACCACCGCATTGGACTGACCTTGCACAAGCTTGAAGAAGTGCTCGCTGGCACAGGGCTCAATGAATTGGTGGAAGCGCTGATTTCAGAAGACGAGGCCAAACGGCTGGCCACGCTCGCCGAGTGAGCGTCGCACAGGCCATCCGCGCCGCTACCGCGAAGCTCGAAGCGACCAGCGACACGGCGCGGCTCGATGCCGAATTGCTAATGGCACATGCACTCGGGGCCAGCCGCTCGGATATGCTTTTGCGGCACATGACGGACCGCGAGCCTGCAACATTCGCCGACCTTGTCACCCGTCGCGCTGCTCACGAACCCGTGGCGCATATCACGGGGCACCAGGAGTTTTACGGGCGCACATTTGCGGTGACGCCCGATACGCTAATTCCGCGCGGGGATAGCGAGGTCCTGATTGATACCGCCCTCCAATATGCGCCAGCGGCGCAGCGTATCCTCGATCTTGGAACAGGGACGGGCGCTCTGCTGGTTACGGCGCTTCTGGAATTGGAGGGCGCGAGTGGCCTTGCAACGGATCAATCGGCGGAAGCTCTCAAGGTGGCTGAAGGCAATGCCCGGAGGCTCGGCCTTGAAAAGACCCGCGCTCGGTTTGAGTGCCGCGATTGGACCAGCGAAGGCTGGGCCGATGATCTGGAGCGCTTCGACCTCATCCTCTGCAACCCGCCATATGTGGAAGAGGCCGCCGCTCTTGATCCAGATGTGCGTGACTACGAGCCCGCCACGGCGCTTTTCGCAGGACCAGAGGGGCTCGATGACTACCGTATTCTGGTCCCGCAATTGCGCGCACTTATGACTGATGGCGCTATCGCTATCCTTGAGATCGGAGCCACCCAGTCAGGCGCCGTCACGAACATGGCACAAGGCCACGGCTTCAATGTAACCCTGCGCAAGGACCTTGCGGGTCGCCCCCGGTGCCTGGTGCTTGGTTGACGAAAAAGTCATCAGGGCTTGGCAAAAGCAATAAGGCTCGCTAGCTATCGAGTCGGAACACCATTTCGCGCCCTGATGCGAAACGCTGATCCAAGCTCCAAATTCCTTGTTGAACGACCCAAGCGGGGGCTCCCCATAGGTCAGGAAAAATAGGATTTGAGAAGGCCGCATGGGCGGCGTGTTAGACGAAAGGTCTGCTGACCACAGGTGCAAGGTTTAGGCACGCATCCGGGTCGTAAACAGGAAGATTTTCCTTGAATAACAATCGTAACAATCGTCGCCGTGGCCGCGGTAACCGTGGCAACCAAGGTGGCAACAACCAGAACCGCATCGACAGCCGCGCGCGGGGCAATGCGCCCCAGCTGCTCGACAAGTATAAAAAGCTGGCACAAGACGCGCAGCATAATGGCGACCGGGTTCAGGCCGAATATTACCTACAGTTCGCGGACCATTATTTCCGCGTAATTGCCGACAACAAGGCGCGCCAGGATGAAGCTCGCGCGAAGCGCAATGAAGAGCGCGGCGGCAATAACGACGATTCCGATGACGAGGATGGCGACAACCGCCGCCGGAACAATCGCCGCAGCCGCTCGCGCCGCGACGGACAAGAGGGCGATTCCGGCGAAAACGCCTCAAACGATCAGGGCGAAGCGGGCAGCGAAGGCGAACCGGCAAGCGCTGACGAAGAAAACGCCAAGCCGAAACGCCGTGCCCGTAAGCCAAAAGCGGACAAGGGTGATGGCGATGAGGCCCCGAAAAAGCGGACCCGCCGTTCGCGCAAATCGGAAGAGGCCGAGGGCGGCGCAGAGCTGGATTCATCGGTGCTTCCTCCCGCCATCGGCGCTGCGTCCGATGACGACAGCGACCTCGAAGCGGTCGGCTAAGCAGCTGCCCTAGGGCTGAGGGGATTGCGGGTATGAGCGACGCGGCGCTGGACCCGGGTGATAGCAGGCTGGCTTCCGTTTGGAGCCGAATCACTGGTTTTGCTGGGAAATGGCCGGGGCTGACCTCGGCGTTGTTGGGGCTGGTGGCCGCGCTTGGCTACCCCCCCGTTCACGGCTGGTGGATTGCGCTTCCGGCGCTTGCGCTCTGGATTGCGCATTTGCGTAAGGCTAGCGGATGGCGCGGCGCTCTATGGATTGGTTGGACCTTTGGCTGGGCGCATCTGACGCTCGCCAACAACTGGATCGCGACTGCCTTTACCTATCAAGCGGAAATGCCCGAGGTGCTGGGCTGGGTCGCGGTGCCGCTCTTGTGCATTTACCTCGCGGTCTATCCGGCGTTGGCTTCGTTGGCGGCGCATTTGTTAGCGCGGCGCAGCGGTGTGCTGGCGTTTGGCGCAGTGCTCGCAAGCGCATGGATTGTGACCGAGTGGCTGCGGAGCTGGGTGTTCACCGGCTATCCCTGGCCGCCCTTGGGTCTGCTCTGGTTGGGAAGTTGGGAAACCCCGGGCGCCGCACGTTTGCTTCCTTGGCTCGGGACGTATGCCCTGTCAGGAATGGCGATTTTCATATCAGCATTCTTCTTGGCGGCAGTCGTTGAGAGATCATCTCCGAAAAATGCGCGTGTTCTCGCTGCACTTTCGGTTTGCATCGCTTGGATAGTTCCGATGTTTATCCCTGATCGGGCGGAGCAAAAAACCGACATCAATTACACCCTCGTGCAACCTCTCATCCCGCAAGAAGAGATCAACGACGGCTCCAAATTCGAGGAACAATTCCAGCGCATCGCCCGCTTCACCGCCAAGAACTCGGACCAATCGCGCCTCGTCCTGTGGCCTGAAAGCGCGGTGCCGGATTATCTCGAGGACGGCTATCCCCAGCGCTACTACACAAGGATGACGGCAGGCGCGGACCCTGTATTTGCGCGCGAGCGGATCGGCACGGTGATTGGCCCTCAATCGACCTTGCTCACAGGCGTCGTGAACCTCAACATTGGCCCTGGCGAAGACGGTATCCCTCGCGCGCTATCGGCTCGCAATTCTGTGCTGGCGATGAACGGTGGGGGGGAGATTACCCATCACTACGCCAAAGAGCATCTGGTGCCTTATGGCGAATATCTGCCGCTGGAGGATATTCTTGGCGCTATTGGCCTGTCGCGGCTTACCTCTGGCACGATCCCCTATATTCCTGGCCCCGGCCCTGAGACGCTCGGCCTTGGTGAGCATGGCAAAGCAGGGATCCAAATCTGTTACGAGATCGTCTTCTCTGGCCAGGTGGTCGATCAGGACAACCGTCCCGATTATCTCTTCAACCCTTCGAACGATGGCTGGTTTGGCAGCTGGGGGCCGCCGCAGCATTTGGCGCAAGCCCGTATGCGCGCGATTGAAGAGGGGCTTCCCGTCCTTCGCTCCACCACAACCGGGATCAGCGCGGTTATCGATGCCAACGGCAACGTAGTACAGCACATCGCAAGCGGCGAAGCAGATGCCATCCACGGCCAAATCCCGGCGGCGAAAGCGCCAACGCTTTTCTCAAAATTGGGCAATGCGCTTCCTCTGATGTGGGCCGCGCTGCTCGCGGCGTTGGGGCTCGGCGTGCCGAGATTGCTTGCCTTGCGCAGCGCGCGCAGCTAGGGCTTTCAGAAGATCACATAAAGACTTCCTTATATCTACATAAGGGCGTCAGGCATGTGTTTCCCATAGTCCCCTGGACCACCCGCTCTGGAAGGCCCTCACACAATGCGCAGCAACTATCTCTTCACCTCTGAAAGCGTTTCCGAAGGCCACCCCGACAAGGTTTCGGATCAGATTTCGGACGCCATTGTCGACCTCATGCTGTCCAAGGACCCCGAAGCGCGTGTTGCTTGCGAAACGATGACCACGACCCAGCGCGTGATCCTCTCTGGCGAAATCCGCTGCAAGGCGATGTACGACAGCGAGAATGAGGAATGGGCGTTCAATGGCGGATGGGCGCCCGGCGCCAAGGACGAGATCGAACGTGCGGTTCGCAAAACCGTGCGCGATATCGGGTATGAGCAAGGGGGGTTTCACTGGAAGACTCTGGCTTTTGAAAACCATCTGCACGGGCAATCGGCACATATCGCGCAGGGCGTAGATTCCGGCGCAGATGGCTCTGGCAAAGACGAAGGGGCAGGCGACCAGGGCATCATGTTCGGTTTTGCCTGCGATGAGACACCCGATCTGATGCCCGCGACGCTGGATTACAGTCACAAGATTTTGGAGAGGCTTGCAAAAGACCGCCACTCGGGCACTGCGCCTTTCCTAGAGCCTGACGCGAAAAGTCAGGTCACGCTGCGCTACGAGAATGGCAAGCCCGTCGCCTGCACTGCGGTTGTCGTCAGCACTCAGCACGCCGAGGACTATGACAAGGGCGAAAAAGAGGCCGAGCTTCACGCCTATGTCAAAGGGGTCGTTGCCGACATTCTACCCGATGGGTTTATCTCGAACGAGACGATCTGGCACATCAACCCGACGGGCAGCTTTGTCATCGGTGGACCCGATGGCGACGCAGGACTGACGGGTCGCAAGATTATTGTCGATACCTACGGTGGCGCTGCCCCCCACGGCGGCGGTGCGTTCAGCGGCAAGGATCCGACCAAGGTCGATCGCAGCGCTGCCTATATCACCCGCTACCTTGCAAAGAACGTCGTGGCCGCCCGACTCGCCACACGATGCACCATTCAAATCGCTTATGCGATTGGCGTGTCGGAGCCATTGTCGCTCTATGTCGACACGCATGGGACAGCGGCACAGGGCATTACTGATGCAAGGCTCGAAGACGCGATCCAATCCATCGACAAGCTTGGTGGCCTCACCCCGCGTTCGATCCGCACGCATCTTGGGCTGAACAAGCCGATCTACCGGATCAGCGCAGCCTATGGCCATTTTGGTCGCACAGCGGATGGTGACACATTCCCATGGGAGCGCACCGATCTCGCCGACGATCTGAAGGCTGCGCTCGCTTAACTAAATCCAGAACCTTAGTTTCCAGCTTCGGGGGTGTGCTCACCCAGCATGGGGGACGGGTGGTCGAGCGCCAATTGCGCATCGGAAAAGGTAAAGGGAGAGCGCACGCTCGGCATCCCTCCGAGGTCGACACGCATACCTCGCGCGATCACCTGTGGGTCGGCGAATACTTCGTCCAACTGGTTGATCGGACCAGCGGGAATGCCGTGATTGGCGCAAGCCTCGAGCAAGGCTTCCTTGGTCCAGGTGGCCGTCGCCTTTGCAATTTCGGCATCGAGCGCGGCTGCGTTTTCAACCCTTCCGCCATTGGTTTCAAAGTGCGGGTCTTCGGCCAAATCCTCGCGGCCCAGCATGGCAACAATCCGCGTAAACAGGCGGTCATTGGCAGGCGCAAGGATCACATGGCCATCGCTCACAGGAAAGACGCCATAGGGAGCCACTTGCGCGTGGGTGTTACCCATACGCGGCGGATTTTTCCCCGTGTTGAAGTGATAGGTTGCCTGGTTCGCCAAAAGCGCGACCGAGCAATCGAGCAAGCTTATATCGATGTGCTGGCCTCGCCCGGTCCTGTGGCGCTGCAACAGCGCCGCTTGAATGCCGTTCGCGGCGTAAACTCCGGTGGAAAGATCGCTGATCGAAATGCCCATTTTGACAGGCTCGCGAGCAGGCTCTCCGGTCAGTGACATAAAGCCGCTCATGCCCTGGATCACAAAGTCATATCCGGCCTCATGGGCGCGCGGGCCGGTCTGGCCAAAGCCTGTGATTGAGCAATAGACGAGGCGCTCGTTCAATGCGCCAAGCGAAGTATAATCGAGCCCGAACTTGGCAAGGCCACCGGTTTTGAAATTCTCGATGAGAACATCGGCGCCCTTCGCAAGATCGCGCACCCGCTCAAGGTCGCCGGCATTCTTGAAGTCCGCGACAATCGAGCGCTTTCCGCGATTGGCCGCGTGATAGTATGCCGCCTCGCGCCGTATCTCGCCATCGGGGCCCTCACGCTCGACCCAGGGTGGTCCCCAGGCCCTCGTGCCGTCGCCTTCGGGGCTCTCCACCTTGATGACATCGGCGCCCAGATCAGCGAGGATCTGCCCCGCCCACGGGCCAGCCAGCACGCGCGCAAGTTCGAGCACCTTTAGCCCGGCAAGAGGCGCATCGGGATTGCGGGGCGCGGTCAGCCACATAGGAGTGTCAGGCCGCGTTGAGCGCCAACTCATAGGACGCGCTGGTGCTGGCTGCGATATCCTCTTCGCTTACCCTTGGAGCCAGTTCGATCAGGCGGAATGCCTCTTCCTTCGATGGCCTTTGAAAAACGCCGAGATTGGTGATGATCATATCGACCACACCAGCGCCCGTCAGCGGCAGGCTGCATTCGGGGATGAATTTCGGCGAACCATCTTTTGCGGTGTGGTCCATCACCACGATGATCTTCTTGACGCCCGCGACCAGGTCCATCGCGCCGCCCATGCCCTTGATCATCTTGCCCGGGATCATCCAGTTCGCAATGTCGCCATTCTCGGCCACTTCCATCGCGCCCAGCACGGTGAGGTCGATATGACCGCCGCGGATCATGGAAAAGCTCGTCGCGCTGTCGAAATAGGCGCTGTGCGGCAGTTCGCTGATAGTCTGCTTGCCTGCGTTGATGAGGTCGGGGTCGACTTCATCCTCGTAAGGAAACGGACCAATGCCCAGCATGCCGTTCTCGCTCTGAAGCGTGACCAGCATTCCTTCGGGGATGTGGTTTGCGACCAGTGTGGGGATGCCAATGCCAAGATTGACGTAATAGCCATCTTCGAGCTCTTGCGCGGCGCGCGCGGCAATTTGATCGCGGGTCCAGCCCTTTTGTTGCTCGCTCATTGTTCACTTCCTGCAGAGATGAGGGGTTGCGGGATCAAGAACCAGCCATCGCCAATCAAAGGTTCGAGGCTTTGCGCATCTGCGGGGTTCTTGAGGTAATCGTAAAGCTCGTCAAAATCAGAGCGGGTGTCGCCGGCAATCGCGATGAGGCAGCTGATCTGCGATAGCTCTTCGCGAAGCGATTGTTTGCGGTCATCTTCCCCGCGCAACAGCAGCACGCGGTCCTCATTGTTGAGGTCCAGCCCTGAATATCTCAGCGCACGAGTGATCGCATCAATCTGGTCGATACTATTCGCTGAAATCCAGGCGATCGAGATGCCATTCAAACGCAGCTGATTAAGCCCGCGCGCAAGGCCCGACGGGGGGCGCGAGGCAGTCTTGGAATCGAACAGGCCGCCTTCAGGATCGAGATCAATCAGAACCGTGGGCGTAATGCCGTTGCATTCGGCACGCTCTGGCGTGAGCGCGATGCGATCCAGCAGCATTGCGCTTTCCGGCGTCTCCTCAGAACTGATCTGCCGCGAGTTGGCGTAGGACAAAAGCTGGTTGATGCCTGTCAAAGCATAGCGCGTTTGTCCCGATATCGATGCGGGAGGTTCAATGGGAGGGATCGCGGCCGCCTGCTCTTCCAATGGCTCGCGCGCCGAGGGGAGGGGGTCGGGCAACGGCGATGCGTCAGCGGCAAGTTCGGCAGTAGGCGTGCCTGCTGGCGGCGCGGCGGGCGAAAGTGCAGATGAAGGTTCTGGCGACGACGGGGCAACAGGTGATGGCGCCAAATCGCTCTGGATCGGTTCTGACAATCGCGTGACAGCCGATGCGCTCTCAGATGGAGCCGGGCTTGAGCGGACGATCGCAACGGTTGGTGGTGGGGTAGCGGACGTGATGGGCTGCGCTGGTGGAAGATTGGGGCCGGCCAAGTCTGGCGCGCGGCCGAACCGACCCTGATCTTCTGGCGTTTCGGGCAATGCAGGCGCGCGCGAAGACGGGGGCAGAGCCGGGGCCGGGGCATCGGAGCGTGCCGGCGCCAGATCGGCATCCATCGCCTCTTGTGGTGCGGAATTTGATTCGACCTCGACCACCGGGTCCACCCCTGGCGCGGTCTCAGGTGCTGCCACATCAGGCGCATCTTCGCGCGCAATCTGGCGCTCTCCGATAAGGCCGCCGGCCGCGATCGGAATGGCCGCGGCAACGCATCCCTGCAAAGTGATCGCAACCCCTGCGAGCAGTGCCAGACGTGTGCTGTTCAATGTGCCCCTCATGCGCCTTATGCGTCCTCTCTTGTGCGAACGGTGCGGAACTCGATCTTCTTATCGTAAGGCGCGCCCAACACCATCCGGTTTACGAAGACACCGGGCAAATGGATCTCGTCGGCTTCCAATGCGCCTGCGGGCACGATTTCCTCAACTTCGGCCACGCACACCTTGCCGCAAGTGGCAGCCGGTTGATTGAAGTTGCGAGCGGTCTTGCGGAAAATGAGGTTTCCCGTCTCGTCCGCTTTCCACGCCTTGATGATCGACAGGTCGGCGAAAATCCCGCGTTCGAGGATGTAGGTCGAAATGACACCGTCCTGATCGGGAAATTCGGCATGCTCCTTACCCTTGGCGACTTCTGTGCCGACGCCTGTCTTGGTGTAGAAGCCGGGGATGCCCGCACCGCCTGCGCGCATGCGTTCGGCAAGTGTGCCTTGCGGGCAAAATTCAACCTCAAGCTCGCCTGCGAGATACTGGCGCTCAAACTCCTTGTTTTCACCAACGTAAGATGAAATCATTTTCTTGACCTGGCGCGTGCGCAAAAGCTTGCCGATGCCTTCATTGTCGATCCCGGCATTGTTGCTGGCAAAGGTAAGGCCGGTGACGCCGCTGTGCTGAATCGCATCCAGAAGGCGCTCGGGAATGCCGCACAAGCCAAAGCCGCCCGCGGCGATCAAAATGTCATTTTTCAGCACGCCATCGAGCGCGGCAGCGGCGGAAGGGTAGATCTTTGACATAGAGGTAAGCCTGTCGGTTCGAGTGTGTGTCGAGTGTTAAGGCGCGTTGATCAGGACGCGGCCGATGCACTTATATGGACTTGCAATGCTGCTGGCTACTCGCTCGCGCAATGCCCGCCACCGATTTGGCAGCACGCAAACTCGGTAGATTTGCAGCCTAAACCGCCGAAATGCCTATTAACTAGGCAAAAGATCACAAAATAGGCAGGTAAAAGTGCGTAAAATCATATCTCTGTAACATTTTGACGCTCGCTAATTGCGCTTTATGCAACAAAGGGTGAGCCTTTCGCACTTGCACAAAAAGTGTTCCCGATGCAGTTAGTGGTCATGCCTTTCAGGCATCCTCTCCCAAACTTTTAAGCCCGGCCTTTGTGCCGGGCTTTTTTTCTATATGCGGCATTTCCGCGCTCGCATTCTGCGGTCTTGCCGTCGAGACATCCCCTTGTGGCCAAACGGGCTTGAGCCCTGATCCTCTGGCAAACTTGCAAAGTGTGGTTTGCAATCAAGAGGAGCGCGTCCTAGCTAATTCAGAGCATTGCAATTCTCCCGCGTAATTATCTGCGCACGTTGCTCAAGGACCCGCTTCATGGCTGACGCCGACACTGACACTGCTCCATCCCGTACTTCTGTGCGTTTGCAAGTTGCCCCAGCGCGGCAGGAAGAATCAGGCCAAGGGGTGGCGCGCATGCCGCGCTCGGCTTTTCAAAAGCTTGGAATTACCGAAGGCGACGTGGTCGAAATCACCGGTAAGCGCTCAACGGCGGCGATTGCGCTGCCCGCCTATCAGGAAGATGAAACGCTTGATGTGATCCGTCTGGATGGTTTGCAACGCGGCAATGCCGAGGCGGGGTCTGGGGAGCATGTGGAAATCGTGGTCGGTAAATCGCGCCCTGCAACGCGCGTTGTTTTTGCCCCGGCACAGCGCGACATGCGACTTCAGGGTCCGACCCAGGCATTGAAGCGCAACTTCTTCAAAAAGCCTCTTGTGACAGGCGACCTTGTGGCGACCACCGGACAGCAGCCGGTGCAAAACATGCCATCGGACGTGCGCCAATTGTTGCGCGCGCCGGCCTATGCACTGACGCAGATCCGTTTGTGCGTTCACGCGACCAGCCCGAAGGGCGTCGTCCATATCGACGAAAACACCGAAGTTGAACTTCGCACCGAATTCGAAGAACCGCGCGATGCACGCGCTGCGGTGAACTATGACGATGTCGGCGGGATGGAAGAGACCATTCAGGCATTGCGCGAAATGGTTGAATTGCCGCTGCGTTATCCTGAGCTTTTCACCCGTCTCGGCGTTGATCCGCCCAAGGGCGTTCTGCTCCACGGCCCTCCCGGCACCGGCAAAACCCGCCTTGCGCAGGCCGTTGCCAGCGAAAGCGATGCCGAGTTTTTCATCATCAACGGACCCGAGATCATGGGCTCGGGTTATGGCGAGAGCGAAAAGCGTCTGCGCGAAGTGTTCGAAGAGGCTTCGCGTGCTTCGCCTGCGATCATTTTTATCGACGAAATCGACTCCATCGCGCCCAAGCGCACGCAGGTGCCGGGCGAGGCGGAAAAGCGCCTCGTTGCGCAGATGCTTACCCTGATGGACGGGCTGGAATCGCGCGCGAATATCGTCGTGATCGCGGCCACCAACCGTCCTGACGCCATCGACGAAGCGCTCCGGCGTCCGGGCCGCTTTGACCGCGAGATCGTGGTGGGCGTCCCTGATCCAACCGGCCGCCGCGAGATCCTTGCGATCCATACCCGCGGGATGCCATTGGAAGAAAAGGTCGAGCTGTCAGAACTGGCGCGCATGACGCACGGTTTTGTGGGCGCTGATCTTGCTGCATTGGCGCGGGAAGCGGCGATTGATGCGGTCAGGCGGATCATGCCGCGCCTCGATCTCGATGCGCGCGAAATCCCTGCCGATGTGCTCGAAGACCTCTGCGTGACCCGCAATGATTTCCTCAACGCTCTCAAACGCATCCAGCCTTCCGCCATGCGCGAAGTGATGGTGCAAATGCCCAACGTCTCTTGGGACGATATTGGCGGCGTGGGCGATGCGGTCGACAAGTTGAAAGAGGGGATCGAGATGCCCCTTAAGAACGCCGAGGGTTTCCGGCGTCTCGGCATCCGTCCGGCCAAGGGGTTCCTTCTTTACGGCCCTCCCGGCACAGGCAAAACCTTGCTGGCCAAGGCTGTTGCAAAAGAGTCGGAGGCCAATTTCATCTCGCTCAAATCCTCGGACCTGCTGAGCAAATGGTACGGTGAGAGCGAGCAGCAGATTGCCAAGCTGTTTGCGCGTGCAAGGGCAGTTGCACCTTGTGTGCTGTTCATCGATGAAATCGACAGCCTCGTGCCCGCGCGCGGTTCAGGGCAGGGCGAACCGCAAGTCACAGGCCGCGTGGTCAACACCGTGCTCGCAGAGATGGACGGACTTGAAGAGTTGCAATCGGTCATTGTTATCGGTGCCACCAACCGGCCGACCTTGATGGACCCGGCACTTCTTCGCCCGGGCCGTTTCGACGAGCTTGTCTATGTCGGAACGCCCGATCTTGAAGGGCGGCGCCATATCCTTGGCATCCATACCGAGCACATGCCGCTTGCGAGCAATGTGGACCTTGGCGAAGTCGCGGCCAAGACCGACCGCTTTACCGGTGCGGACCTTGAAGACGTAGTGCGCCGCGCTGGCCTTGGCGCTTTGCGGCGCATGGGCGGCGAGGTTTCTGCGGTCGAAATGCAGGACTTCGATGATGCTTTGGAAGACAGCCGTGCCACCGTCACTCCGCGAATGGAAGCGGAGTACCGGGCTATGCGCGGGGAACTGAAGAAGCGGGCAGTCGAAGCCAATCCGATCGGCTTCCTTGCGCCGGAACACCTGGAATCGACGCGTGGGGAGAAGCACGGATAAGCGTGGTCAAATCCGCCGGGCGATGACCCAGCAAGCAATTGCAGACACTGCTAACGAGCCAGCCGCCACACCGGCGACGGTCAGCGTCTGCTCGTGCATGACCACGCCCAGCTTTTCATCGAAATATCGCCCTTCGGAATTGTAGGGCAGGGAACGCTGCACAAGCCAGATGTAGGCGCTCGCGCAGGCTCCAGCGAATAGTAGAAGAGAAGAAGCTTTGAGGGCTCCTTGACGCGTCAATGCGCCGCGTCCCAGCTTGGCCCGGTGCCAATATCCACGCCAAGCGGCACAGCGAGAGACACCGCTGGGAGCGCGGCTTCTGCCATTACGCGCTCGATAATCGGTGAAGCCGCCGCGACATCGCCTTCGGGCAATTCGAACACCAATTCATCGTGCACTTGCAAGAGCATGCGAACGTCGTTGAGGCCCGCATCACGAAGCGCAGGGAGCATTCGTGCCATCGCACGCTTGATTATGTCGGCGCTGGTCCCCTGAATGGGTGCGTTGATGGCGGCGCGTTCTGATCCCTGACGCTCGGCCTGGTTCTTGGATTTGATCCGCGGGAACCATGTTTTGCGACCGAAAAGCGTCTCGGAATAACCGCGCTCGCCAACCGTCGTGAGCGTATCGCTGATGTAGCGTTGGATACCGGGGAAGCGTTGGAAATAGGTGTCGATCATGTCCTGCGCTTCGTCTGGTTCGACTTCAAGGCGTCCAGCGAGCCCCCAACGCGAGATGCCATAAAGGATCGCGAAGTTGATCGTCTTCGCCCGCGCGCGAGTATCACGAGTGACCTCGCCAAACATCTCGGTCGCGGTGCGCGAGTGGATGTCTTCGCCATTCGCGAACGCCTCTTTAAGCGTTTCGACATCGGCCATATGCGCCGCCAGACGTAGCTCGATCTGGCTGTAGTCAGCGGCGAGAAGCACATTGCCATCCTCGGGCACGAAAGCCTCGCGTATTTGCCGCCCGATGGGGGTGCGGATGGGAATGTTTTGCAGGTTCGGATCGGTCGAGGACAGGCGCCCGGTCTGCGCGCCGACAAGGCTGTAGCTCGTGTGCACGCGACCTGTATCGGGGTTGATCTGCGCCTGAAGCGCATCGGTGTAGGTCGATTTCAGCTTCGACAAATGCCGCCACTCGAGCACCTTCTTGGTGATCTTGGCCGCTTCGGGATTGGCGCTCAGTTTCTCCAGAGTGGCCTGATCGGTCGAGTATTGCCCGCTCTTGCCCTTCTTGCCTCCTTTGAAGCCCATTTTGTCGAACAGGATTTCGCCCAACTGCTTGGGGCTGCCGACCGAGAATTCCTCGCCCGCCTCTTCGTGAATGGCCTTCTCGAGATGCGCGGTCTCGCTTGCGAATTCTTCGGAAAGTTTTGCGAGGCGCGCGCGGTCGACCTTGATGCCTTCGCGCTCCATCCCGGCAACCACCGGAATGAGTGGACGGTCAACGCGTTCGTAAATGCCGGTTCCGCCCTCTTCGGACAGGCGCGGTTTCAGCATTCGATAAAGCCGCAAGGTGACATCGGCGTCCTCGGCGGCATATTCGGTCGCGCGAGCCAAGGGAACTTCGCCAAAGGGAATGGCCTTTTTGCCCGTACCGCAAACCTCCTTGAAGGAGAGCGGGGTGTGGCCAAGGTGACGTTCGGATAGCTCATCCATGCCATGCCCGCCGCCAACACCTTCGCCGCGCCCTGCGTCGAGGTCGAAACTCATCACCATGGTGTCTTCGATCGGCGCAACGTCGATCCCGGAGCGTTCGAGCACGTTCAGATCGTATTTGCCGTTCTGGAAGACTTTGAGGACGGACGTCTCCTCGAGCATGGGCTTGAGCGCCGCGAGCGCATCGTCCATCGCAACTTGCTCGGGCTTCTCGGCGAACATATCGTCGCCGCCCCCGTCACTCGAATAATGCGCAAGCGGTATGTAGCACGCATCATTTGGCCCGAGCGCAAGGCTCACACCCACCAGATCGGCCTGCATCGCATTCAATGAGGACGTCTCGGTATCGACCGCAACGAGCCGCGCAGCAATTGCTCGCTCGACCCATTGTTCAAGGCGCTCCAATGTTTGTACCGTCTCATAGGCGCTGCGATCCACCTTGGGCATTTCAGGGAGTGGCTGGCGATTGCCTTCGGCTGTGCCCTTGTCGCCATCCTTGTCGGCCTTGGCAGGATTGAGGTTGTTCGCGCGCTCTGGCGAGCCGGAGCCCGCGCCGAGGCGCTTGAGGAGGGAATTGAAACCATGGGTTTGAAGAAACTCGGCCAATGGCTCTTCGGGAATTTTGGTGAGCGCCATGTCTTCGAGCGCCACGGGCAGGTCGCAATCCTCCTTGAGCGTTACCAGGACGCGCGACATTTCCGCGTCATCGCGCCCCTCGATCAGGCGTTCCTTGAGCTTGGATTTTTTCATATCCGGCGCCTGGTCGAGCGCTGCGGTGAGCGAGCCATGCTCGGCAATCAGCTTCGAAGCGGTCTTTGGCCCTACGCCGTAAATGCCTGGAATATTGTCGACGTTGTCCCCCATGAGCGCCAGCACATCGCCGACGAGATCGGGCGTGACACCGAATTTCTCCTCGACCTCGTCGATATAGATGCGCTGCGACTTCATCGTGTCGAGCATGTCGATGCGCGCACCGTTTTCTTCGCCTACCAATTGCATCAAGTCCTTGTCGGAAGATACAATTGTGACGTCCCAACCCATGCGCTGCGCCTGGCGGGCGTAGGAGGCGATCAGATCATCTGCTTCCAGGCCCTGTTCTTCGATGCACGGCAGGCTGAAGGCGCGGGTCGCATCGCGGATGAGGGGGAATTGCGGGCGCAGATCCTCGGGCGGTTCTGGACGGTTCGCCTTGTATTCGGGATAGATGTCGTTGCGAAAGCTTTTGGAATCCTTGTCGAGGATCACCGCCATATGGGTAGGGCCGTCCGCTGCATCCAGATCATCCGCCAACTTCCACAGCATGGTCGTATAGCCATAAACCGCACCCACCGGCGTACCTTCAGGGTTGGTGAGCGGCGGCAAGCGGTGATAGGCGCGGAAGATGTAGGCCGAACCATCGACGAGATAGAGGTGCTTTTGCTTGTCTGACATAAGCCATCGCTAGCACCCTGCGCAGGTTCGCGTAAGAGCGCATTGACGCTTTAGCCCCGCTCACAAGGCCGGATCTCCCGGGGAGATCTACAGGTCAGGGAGCGGGCTCAATTGTGGCGGAAACAAGGCGGAAATGGGGCGCGTTGCCACATTTTACTTGTTTTGCCACATTTGTGCCTTTATTTAGGAGCTCGAGCCGAGTGGGGTCGAGAGACGGGATCACTTGGCTTCGGCGCCTTCCCATCGCGGGGAAGTGCCTGATTTATTCGCTGAATAAGGAATTATTATTATGCGTAAGTTCGTTCTTGCCGCTGCAGTTGCAACTTCTGCTCTTGGTCTCGCTGCTTGCGGTGAAACCGCAGACGCAGTTGGCGAAACCGGTGACGCAATGGCTGCAGACGCAGCTTCGATCGCTGACGACGCAACTGCTGCTGCTGAAGAAGGCGCTGCTGCTGCTGGTGAAGCTGCTGGCGACGCTGCTGCGGCAACTGAAGAAGCTGCTGGCGACGCTGCTGCTGCTGTTGAAGGCGCTGCTGAAGAAGCAGCTGCCAACGCAGAAGCAATGGTTGACGGTGAAGACGGCGAGTAATCGCTCGAACCGACCTGCTTTATAGCTTGTCAGTAAAGAGAGGCGGCACCCCATCGGGGCGCCGCCTTTTTTGTACCCTCATGCAACGAAGCGTTACCCGCCGCCAAGGCGTGGCGCGCTGACCCAGTTGCGGTTTTCGCGAGCCTTTGTGTTGAACCCGTCATAAAGCGCCCTTGCGATCGCTGCGATCCGCGCTTCGCGGGCACGCCTTGCGCCTTGGCCGGTGACATAAATCGCCACCGCAACCGCGCGCCCGTCGGGGCTTTCGATAATGCCAACATCAGAAGAGGTATTGTTGAGCGAGCCAGTCTTGTGGCTCACTTTTGCCTCACCCGGCATGTTAGCGACAATCCGGCGTTTGCCCGTCACCGTGCGGCTCATCGCGCCAAGCAGGATACGACGGCTTTCCTCGTTCAGATATTCGCCGCGATAAAGCCCGCCCAGTAGGCGCACCATCGCCTTGGGAGTGGCAGCGTCGCGTTCGTCAATCCAGTTGGCCGGATCATATTCGCCATCATCGCGCACCAGAGTCGCAATGTCGCGGTCGATGGAAAAGTCCGTGATCCCCTGACGCCGCATCCAGTCGTTGACCGCCGGCGGGCCGCCCACCGCTGCCAGCAAAGCATCGGTCGCCGGGTTGCTCGAGCGGGTGATCATGATCTCGATGAGATCAATCGCCGCCATGTAATTGCCCTTGCGCACAGGCGCGGCCGGAGAAGAGAATTTGGCAGAGCGCACCGGGATAAGGAGCGGGAATTCCGAAGTGAGCGAATAGCGCCCCTGCTCCACCATCTCGAGATAGGTCGCGGCCACCGCAATCTTGCTGGTCGAGGCCATGGGGAACAACTGATCGCCCAAGACCGTGATCTGTTCGCCGGTCGCAAGGTCCCACGCGGCAACACCGATGCGCCCTTGGCTGGCATCGGCCAGCTGCGCAATGCGTTGTTCAAAGCCGCTGGCGTAGATCGCTTCAAAGGTCGAAGGCTCGCGCGCCTGTGTTCCAAAGGCATCGTCAAAACTCGCCTGAAGTTCGTTTTCCTCTGCAAAGGCAGGGGTTGAAAAGACAGCGAGGAGCGCCGCGAAAGGCGCTGCCTTGCGGGCGAGCGACGAAAGAAGAGAATGGAGAGCCATTAAGCGCAAATACTCCGAACAAGGTTAGCGTGGGCTTAAGCGCAAATTCTAGGGCTCTACACAGCGGCGCTGCAAGAAGATTGCTGCGTGCCTGCGTCGAAGTGTGCCGCGCTCGCGACCGATTCGCGGATGATAAACTGCGCTTTGCACTAATTATAATGCGACGGCCCATTCGATTGTTCCCTTGTTGCGTATCCATGGCAAGTATCGGCTATGGCCTTGACTGGCACAGGCATTCGGGCAGGAATGGCGTCAAGTCACAAAACATGAGGACATGAATGATCATGCAACGCAAACTAGCTTTGGGGTCTCGCGGCCTGATTACCGGCCTTCTTCTGACCGGCTCCAGCATCGCTATGGCGCAAAGTGCGCCCATCATCCTGCCCGGCGCGCCCGGACAGGCGAGCACCACGCTGAGCGCGCAAGAAGCGAGCGAGATTGCAAAGTCGAGTTACACCGATGCCGACGTTGCCTTCATGCAAGGCATGATCCTCCACCACCAGCAAGCGGTCGAGATGTCCGAACTGGTCGAAGAACGGACCAATAACGAAGAAGTCGTCACCATCGCAGGCAAGATCTTGTCGAGCCAGGCTGATGAAATCGAGTTCATGAACGGCTGGCTGTCGGATCGCGGCGAACAGACTGTGATGGTCGGGATGGATCATTCAGGCATGGATCATTCAGGCCATGGCAACCATGGTCACCACGCGATGGACCATTCGCAAATGGCGGGCATGGCGACGCCCGAGCAGATGGCTGAGCTGGCCACGCTTGAGGGCGCGGCTTTTGACAAAATGTTCCTCACCCTGATGATCGCCCATCACGAAGGCGCGATCACAATGGTCGAGGATCTGCTCGAGCAACCGGGCAGTGCATCCGACCCTGTCCTGTTCCAGTTTGTCGGTGACATCGAAGCCGATCAGAGCAGCGAAATTGACCGCATGGACACCCTTCTTGCAGGCCTCTCTGCCGATCCGCGTTCGGGCCTTGCCGTTGGCTTTGCCGATGCGGGCGAAGCGATCATGAACCTTCGCAAGGTGGTGTCGCTGCCAAAGCCGGCAGGCTTCTTCAACCCGGACAATCCGGCAGACCTTCGCCCTGCTTTGCCGTCCGATGAAGATGAAGAGACACAGGCAGGCTTGGAAGCCGAAGGCGATGCCGAAGAGGCAGTGGCCGTGCCCGAAGAGGATGGCGAGAGCCTTACCCAATTCGCCGAGCGTTCGCCGCTTCTCGATTTCGCCAACACCGATATGGCGTTTTTCGAGGACATCATGGTCGCTGGCAACTACCACGGCTTCAACATCTACAAGCTGGGTGATGATGGTGCACCGACCCTGATGTCATCGGTCGTGTGCCCGGGCGGTCAGGGCGACGTGTCGGTTGCCGGCAACCTTCTCATCATGAGTGTCGAACAAACGCGTGGCCGGGTCGACTGCGGCCTGCAAGGCGTCGAGGGTGAGGTCAGCGAGGAGCGTTTCCGCGGACTTCGCATTTTCGATATCTCCGACCTTTCTGCCGTTCGCCAAGTGGGTCAGGTCCAAACCTGTCGCGGCAGCCACACCCACTCGATCGTGAGCGCGGATGAGGAAAAGCTCATCGTTTACAACTCGGGCACCTCAGTGGTGCGCGAGACCGAGGAGCTTGAACGCTGCGTGCCCAACCGCTCCGATTCGCGCACCGCGCTGTTCAGCATTGATGTCATCGAAATTCCGGTCGCTAACCCGGCTGCGGCCCGCATCACCAGTTCGCCTCGCGTTTTTGCCGATAGCGAAACAGGCGAGATCGCCGGTCTCTGGAATGGCGGCAAGTCGAGCGATGATGCGCAAGACACGCGCCAGACCAACCAATGCCACGACATCACTGTCTTCCCGGCGCTGAAAATTGCTGCCGGGGCGTGTTCGGGCAACGGGATCATCATGGATATCTCCGATCCCTATAATCCGGTCCGCACCGACAGCGTGTTCGACAAAGGCTTTGCCTATTGGCATTCGGCCACATTCAACAATGACGGCACCAAGGTGATCTTTACCGATGAATGGGGTGGTGGTGGCCGTCCGCGCTGTAAGGCATCGGACCCGATGACCTGGGGCGCGAATGCCATTTATGACATTGTCGATGGCAAGCTGGAATTCCGCAGCCACTACAAGATGCCCGGACCGCAAAGCGACACTGAAAACTGCGTTGCGCACAACGGCTCGATCATCCCTGTTCCGGGCCGCGATCTCTTCGTTCAGAGCTGGTATCAGGGCGGCATCAGCGTGATGGACTTCACCGACAGCGCGAACCCCAAGGAAATCGCCTTCTTCGACCGTGGGCCGATTGATGACGAGCAGCTTGTAGTTGGCGGTTACTGGTCGTCTTACTGGTACAATGGCCGCATTTACGCGACCGAAATCACGCGCGGTCTTGATGTCTTTGCGCTTGAACCGTCAGAATTTCTGACCGCTGAAGAAATCGTCGCAGCCGAGGCTGCAAGCTACGCCAACACCCGCTTCAACCCGCAAACCCAAACGCAGGTGATGTGGGACGAGGACGTAATCGAGGCAGCCGCAAACAGTCGCAAGGGCGGCTAAGAACCGACCCAATTCGATATATAAAAGGGCGCGCAGGTTAACTCCCTGCGCGCCCTTTTTGTTTCAGCTTCGCGCCCTCGTCAGGCTTCTTTCACGCTTTCGATCCATTGATCCACGCGGGTTTCAAGAATTGAAAGTGGCACCGAGCCGCCACCCAGAACTGTATCGTGGAAGCCGCGAATGTCGAACTTGTCGCCAAGCTCTTCTTCGGCTTTCGCACGCAGTTCCTGAATGCGGATCATGCCGATCTTGTAGGATGTCGCTTGCCCAGGCAGCACGTAATAGCGCTGCACTTCACTGCGGACCGCAGCTTCGGGGTTGGGCGAATTTTCTAGCGCATATTGCACCGCTTCTTCCTCGCTCCAGCCCTTGGCGTGAATGCCGGTGTCCACCACAAGGCGGATCGCACGCCAGATCTCGCTGGAGAGGCGGCCAAAGTCGGAATAGGGATCCTGATACCCGCCCATCTCCTTGGCCAGAAGCTCGGTGTAAAGCGCCCAACCTTCACCATAGGCAGAGATAAAGCCGCCCTGCGACTGGAACTTGGGCACGCCTTCCAGTTCCTGAGCGATGGAAAGCTGCATGTGGTGGCCCGGATTGCCTTCGTGATAGGCAATCGATTCCAGCTCCGGAATGGGCATGGCAGTCATGTCGGACAGGTGAGCATAATAAATGCCCGGACGTGAACCATCGGGCGTGCCTGCCCGATAGTGCTGCGCAGCGCCGTCCTGCTCGCGGAATGGTTCAACCCGGCGCACTTCGAGCGGAGCCTTGGGAAGCCTGCCGAAAAACTCCGGCAGACGCTCGGTCAGCGCATCGATGTGTGCTTTTGCCTGAGCGATGTACTGCTCGGCTCCCTCATCGGTGTCGGGGTAGAAGAACTGCGGGTCCGTCCGCGTGAATTCGAAAAATTCCTGAAGCGTGCCGTCAAAGCCGACTTTCTCCATGATTTCGCGCATTTCGGCTTGAATACGTTCAACCTCATCCAGCCCGATCTGGTGAATTTCATCGGCGGTGAGATCGGTCGTGGTCATTTCCTTGAGCGATGCGGCATAAAATGCCTCGCCATTGGGAAGTGCAGTGACGCCGATGGTTTCCTCGCTCGTGTTGGGGCGATCTTCTTCGAACCACGCGACCGTGCGCGCATAGGCGGGCGCGAATTCTTGTGTCAGCGCATTGCGAGCTTCTTCGCGCAGTTCCTCGGCGCGTTCTTCGGTGATCTTGTCGTCTTCTACCAGGCTGGAGAGATGGCGTTCAACGGCCTGCCACATCGCCGATGCCTCACCATCGTCGAACGGTGCGCCCGAGGTGAGATTGTTCGATTCCAGAATGACCGCATCATAGGCAAAGCGCGGTGCGCGTGTTCCCGCGGCCGCATTCGTCTGTGCACGGTCAAGCAATTGATCCATGGCCGTGCCGATCCCGCCGATACGAGCGATAAAGGCTTCCATATCGCTTTCATTCTCGACCGTGTGCTGGGTCAGAAGAAAGGTGGGAAGGCTCGATTGCGCAGAGCCCATCTGGTGAAGGATATAAGCTTGCTCGCGAAACTCCCACGAACGTTCCGCCTGTTCGAGGCGGTATTTCCACATGTCGTAGGACAGCTTGGCCGCGTTGGTCAGCTCATCATAATCGAAGCTCGCTTCCATTTGCGCGGTTGCGTCGCGCATCCACTCAAGCTGTGCAAGCTGTGCGTCTTCGCTGAAATCGTCGATCTTGTCGTAGTCTGTCTTACGACCAAGTCCGGTCTGCGTGATCGGCGAAAACGCGAGCTGTTCTTCGAACTTCTCGTCGAACCAGGCATTCAGGCATTCGGTTTGGGCGATCTCGCCGCATTCAACCGTTTCAACAGGCGTCATCGCATCGCAACCGGCGAGCGCGACCGAGGCGAGCAGCAATGCTGCAAATTTCGTTCTCATGGGATTTCCCTTGTTTATCACTGTGCTCGTCCATGGCGCACGAAGAGGCACAAGGGAAGGGGGCGTTTAGTCGTGTGCGATCAAATCAATCGTCATCAGACATGGTGCGCGCATGCGCCATCAGCTCCGTGATTCTGAGCCGTGTCCCCGCCAAGGTCTGACGCGACAGGTCGGCGCCCACGTGTTCTGCTGTGGCAGACGCTTCTGCGAACAAACGCCCCCCAACCGACACCACCAGAGATTGCTCTGCCATCACCGAGCGCGAATGTTTTACGGTTTCGCGAAGGCGCGCAATGCGGCCTTGCCGCGTTATTGTCTCGGACAAGCCGATATCGACGGCATCGGGCTTTTGCGCATCGATCTGATTGGTGAGCGCCTCATCGCTGGAGGGGAAGGCCAGTTCCACCGACCAGCCCGCATCGCTGAATTGATCGGCGAGAAGGGTGGTGCCCAGTAAATGGGTTTCGCCTGGCGCGGCGGCCAACAGGATCGATATTTCTTCGAACGCAGTTGCTCGACATCGTCACTATAACGCACCGCGTGTCCGGCCATCTGGAGGATGCCCAGACCAAGGGTAAGGTCGAATTCGGTGCAGTCATCGGCGAGCCAGGCATCCCCCATGGCGCGCGCAGCGGGCTCGATCAGTTGCCGGACAACTTCGTCTCCATGCCAGCCAGAGCTCGCCAGACGGGCAAAAAGCTCGCCGAGGCCTGCCTCGTTTGCGTCAAATGCGTCGCGCACAACCCGCTGAACATATTGGCCCAGCGGGTGACGGCGACGAAGCCTTTCCCATAGGGAGCGCGGCGCGTGTTCGCGTTTGCGATAAAGCAGAAGGTCCCAATCTGAAAACAGTCGGGCATGGGCATAGTGCTCGGTCAAAACCTCAATGTTCTGGTGACGCTCATCTTGCTGGATCGAGGCCCAGACCGCTGAAAGCCCTGCGGGTGGCCCCTCCAGGGTTTGCAGGAACCGGCCGTCTTCATAAAGCAGCATACCCGTGACGCCGACGCTTTGATTGCGCAGCCGCGCTCGGGCGACAAGCTCGTTGAGCTCGTTGTCTGATGGAGGCGCCGAGGCGAGGCTTTGGTAGGTGAGGCAGCCGAATAGATCGACCTGATCGGCGCCTTCTTGTTGCCCCTGCATTGCTCCACCCTCCGTTTGCGGATGAGGGAATGGCGTGAAATCGCATGCAAGCCCGCGTTTGAGGGTCTTTGCAATGCCTAGTTAAACTGCGCCATCTCTCTCCCGCAGATCCCATTTTTCGCGGAAAGTGTCGTCGTCTTTCCGTCTATTATTCTCCAGACACCTGGCCCGCCAGATCCATGCAGGCGGCCATGTGTTCATGCCAATGCACCGCAGCGTCATGTCACGGATTATTGGCGCTCATGCGGGGTCAGTTCGTACCGGAGCCGCACTGCCATGTCCGAAGCGGATTTCGACCCAAAGGTCGAACGACTCTGCCAGTCCACAGGAGGTGTATGATCCATCAGACACTTGGTAGCGTCAAGTGCATTGTATGCATCAAGCATGGGGTATGTTGTCAGGGCTGGGGCTCGGATTAAACGCGATAAATGAGAGGTTTGCGTCGACCCGATTGCACCCACCTAACAAAAGCCCCGCCGAACCGAAGTCCGACGGGGCCCTGTTAAAAGAGTGTAAGCCTGGAGTGACGGTTGGCTTAGAAGCCCATGCCGCCGCCCATGCCGCCCATGCCGCCCATATCGGGCATTGCAGGAGCTGCAGCCTTGTCTTCCGGAGCGTCGGTGATCGCAGCTTCGGTGGTGATGAGAAGGCCGGCAACCGATGCTGCATCTTGCAGAGCGGTGCGAACAACCTTGGTTGGGTCGATCACGCCAGCTTCGACGAGGTTTTCGTATGTGTCGGTCGCAGCGTTGAAGCCTTGGTTCTCATCGTCTTCACGAAGCAGGTTGCCAGAAACAACCGCGCCATCGTGACCAGCGTTTTCAGCGATCTGACGGACAGGCGCCATGATCGCACGGCGAACGATGTCGATGCCGCGGGTCTGGTCGTCGTTGTCGCCTTTGACGCCTTCGAGCGCCTTGGTCGCGTAAAGAAGCGCAGTACCGCCGCCGGGGACGATGCCTTCTTCAACGGCTGCACGGGTTGCGTGAAGCGCGTCGTCAACGCGGTCCTTGCGCTCTTTCACTTCGACTTCCGAAGCGCCGCCAACCTTGATCACGGCAACACCGCCTGCGAGTTTCGCGAGACGCTCTTGCAGCTTCTCACGGTCATAGTCGCTGGTCGTCGCATCGATTTGCGCGCGGATTTCGCCGACGCGTGCCTTGATGTCGTCTTCCGAGCCTGCGCCGTCGACGATGGTGGTGTTGTCCTTGTCGATGGTGACGCGCTTGGCTTCGCCGAGCATGTCGAGCGTGACTTTATCAAGGGTAATGCCAAGCTCTTCGCTGACCAGCTCGCCCTTGGTGAGGATCGAGATGTCCTGCAGCATCGCCTTGCGACGGTCGCCAAAGCCGGGGGCCTTGACCGCAGCCACTTTCAGGCCACCGCGCAGCTTGTTGACCACGAGGGTCGCGAGCGCTTCGCCTTCGATGTCTTCTGCGATAATGAGAAGCGGACGGCCCGACTGCATTGCAGCTTCGAGCACTGGCAGCATTGGCTGCAGGCTGGAGAGCTTGCCTTCGTTGATGAGGATGTACGGGTTGTCGAGTTCAACCGTCATCTTGTCAGGGTTGGTGATGAAGTATGGCGAGAGATAGCCGCGGTCGAATTGCATGCCTTCGACAACGTCGAGTTCGAATTCGAGGCCCTTGGCTTCTTCGACGGTGATCACACCTTCTTTGCCGACCTTTTCCATGGCTTCAGCGATTTTCTCGCCGACTTCCTTGTCGCCATTGGCAGAGATAACGCCGACCTGTGCGATTTCAGCCGAGCCAGCGACTTCTTTCGAACGGCCTTTGAGGTTCTCGACGACCTTTGCAGTCGCGGTGTCGATGCCGCGCTTCAGATCCATCGGGTTCATGCCAGCAGCAACAGCGGTCATGCCTTCGCGAGCGATGGCTTGGCCAAGAACCGTTGCAGTGGTGGTGCCGTCACCAGCAAGGTCGTTGGTCTTCGACGCAACTTCCTTGAGCATTTGGGCGCCCATATTTTCAAACTTGTCGGCAAGTTCGATTTCCTTGGCAACCGAAACACCGTCTTTGGTAATGCGCGGTGCGCCAAAGCTTTTGTCGATGACGACGTTACGGCCTTTCGGGCCGAGGGTGACTTTAACAGCGTTTGCGAGCGTATCTACGCCGCGAAGAATACCTTCGCGTGCTTCGCGGCCGAACTGTACGTCCTTTGCAGCCATGATAGTTTCTCCTGAGATTTCTTGGAAATTGGGAAAGCGTGGAAAGAGCCTCAACTAAACCCTTTGGGTTCAGCCGATGATGCCCATGATGTCGCTTTCCTTCATGATGAGGAGGTCTTCACCGTCGATCTTGACTTCGGTGCCGCCCCATTTGCCGAACAGCACGCGGTCGCCTTTCTTTACGTCGAGAGCGACGCGGTTGCCTGCGTCATCGCGCACGCCTTCGCCAACGGAGACGACTTCGCCTTCAGATGGTTTTTCCTGTGCGCTGTCCGGGATGATGATGCCGCCTGCGGTCTTCGTGTCGGCTTCGATGCGACGGACCAGAACGCGGTCGTGAAGTGGACGAAATGCCATTGCTATGACCTTTCTTGTCTTGGGTTGATAAACGTCATTGGCACTCTCCTCCCGAGAGTGCCAGCGCGAGCGGAAATGGTTGTCGCCTGTGCAAGAGTCAACAGGTCCCGGAGAAAAAATTACATCAACAAATTGTGCATCTCGAATGGAACCGTTGCGGTGCTTGAGTTGTAATTAGTCCTAAACCAACGAGAACCCAATGTGCGAGCGACTAAACGGCTGTGCGCAACTGACTTTTGACTGAGACTGTTTATGAATATCAATCCCGAAATCGCCACTCTTACCTATGCCGAGCAGGCCCTCATCTGGCTGCGCATGAATATCATGGACATTGCTGGCGGGATCGCTGTTCTGGTGATTGGCCTTGCCATTGGCAGCCTGATTTCGCGCTGGGTGCTCAAGGGCCTGACCCATTCATCAAAGCTCGATATCTCAGTCGCGCGGATCATCGCAAAGGTGGTCAAATACGCGATCTGGGCGGTCGTCCTTCTGACAGTGCTGGCGCAGTTCGGTGTCGAGACGACCAGTATTATCGCAGCCCTTGGTGGTGCCGCGCTTGCCATAGGCCTGGCGCTTCAGGGGACGCTTTCCAATGTCGCATCGGGCGTCATGATCATGACGCAGCGCCCTTTTCGCGTGGGCGAGGCGATTATGGTCGGCGGTATCGCTGCAAAGGTTGAAGAGATCGGTCTGTTTACAACCAAGCTGAGACAGTTCGACGGATTGTTCGTGATGATGCCCAACAACGAAATCTGGAACCAGCCGATTACCAATTACACGCGCAATCCGCAGCGCCGTTTCGAGCTGATCGTGGGCATTGGCTATGATGACTCCATGAAAGAGGCGCGCGAGGCCCTGCTAGACCTGGCTGCTGCTGATGAGCGTGTTCTGGACGATCCGGAACCGGCTGCTTTCGTCGCATCGCTTGACGACAGTTCGGTCGGCATTGGCCTTCGTGTGTGGTGCATCACAGACGATTATCTCGCGCTCACATGGGACCTTACCGAAGCAGCGAAAGCGAAGTTCGACGAGAAAGGTATCAGCATTCCGTTCCCGCAGCGCGTCGTCACGACAATGGCTGCGTAAAGGGTGGCGTCTAAAGCGGCTTTCTCACAAGCCCCAAACGCTCGCGCGCCATCCAGCGCCACAACAGCAGAACTGCAGCAGAGGCCAACCCTGTTGCAAGGCCGATCCACACGCCCACGCCTTGAAGCGGGGTGAAAAAGCCGAGCCCGATGGAAAGGCCGATGCCAGGCACCCAATAGCTGAAGATCGCGATCCACATCGGCACGCGCGTATCCTGCAATCCGCGCAGTGCGCCCGCAGCTACTGCTTGAACGCCGTCGACCAGCTGGAATGCGGCTGCCATTACCAGATATTGCAGCGCAAATCCGACAAGCGCCGCATTCTTCGCTGCGTAGGGATCGACGTAAATCGAGAGCAGCGAGTAAGGCGCGATCACCATGGCGCTCGCGGTGAAGCCCATGAAGAGGGTGGAGATCGCAAGAGCCACCCACCCTGCGCGCATGACGCCCAATGGATCGCGCGCGCCATAGAAATAGCCCACGCGAATAGTTACCGCCTGGCCAATGCCAAAGGGCACTTGGAAGGCGAGCGCGGCAAGCTGCAATGCAACGGTATGACCTGCCAGTTCTGCAGCACCAAACCGGCCCATCAGGAACGCGGCCGCGCCGAAAATGCCGGCCTCGGCGGTCACGGTAAGGCCAATGGGGGTTCCCACCCTGACAATCTGCCGGAAGCGATCCCAATCGGGCGACCACAACCTGCCGAACACGTGATAGCGGTGAAGCTTCGGGTCGAACCTGATCGCCAGAATATAGGCGCCAAGCACCACCAGCGAGGTGATGATCGTTGCAATGCCTGCGCCTATGAGCCCCAATTGCGGCGCGCCGAAATTGCCGAAGATCAGCGTGTAATTGGCAAACGCATTCACGAAAATACCAAGGCCGGTGATCGCCGTGGCGAAGATGGGCCTGCCAAGGGCAGAAACGAAATATCGCAAAGCCCCTGCTGCAAGCATCGGGATGAGAGAGAAGATGATGATGTAGTTGTAGTCGCGCGCCATGGTGATGATGCCAGCCTGCTGACCGGTGGCGCGCATAATCGGTTCGAGCATCAGGCAAAGCGCCATCCCGACAAATCCTGTAATGACCGCAAGCCAGAGCGCCATGCGCACCGACCGGCGAACGGGTCGCAGGGTCGGACCGCCCGATCCGACCGCTTCCGCAATGAGCGCTGCAACCGCGCCGATAAGCGACGTCATCGCCCACAGGACCAGCGCGAACAAAGAGACCGCGAGTGCCGAGGCCGCCAGCGGTTCATCCCCAAGTCTTGCGATGAAGATCACATCGACCGCATAGGTTAGCATCTGAAGCAGGTTCGCACCGGCAAGCGGCGCGGCAAGCGCGAATGTCGCGCGCAGCTCTTCTCCCCATGTGGGGGGCGCCCGGGGCGCTGGATTTTGCGGTTGCTCTTGCATTTTCGCCAACTTTGCCCGCGCAATAGCGAGCCGGTCCGGATAGGAGCCAGCACAGCATTGGCAAAGCGAATTTCGGTGCGGCCAAGCAAGCAACCGCGCGTGTGTTGTATTCCCGCACCGCCGCGTGCGGTGACACAAATGTCTTTATCTCAAATGTAAAACGCTCCATAATGGATGCGATCGGCAAGATTGAGGGAGCTCGGGGGTGAGCCGCATGCCTGAAAATGAAGGTGCGAACCGTGCACAAGAGGACAGCTTCAGCTGGCCTGTGCCTGCGCGCCTCATGACTTCACCGGCCACTGCGCAGCAAAGCGCCACCTTCGCCGCTCGCCAGATTGCGCGACCCGCCCGCGCCCGGCTTTCCAACACCTCGCGCATGACATTTGGAACCGCTGCGGTCGCTGTGGCAGTCGCGGTTCCCAATCTCTCGCTTGGCGCCATGGTGGGGAGCTTTGGCGGCCCCTACTTCGGCGAGGCTGAACCATCATTGGAGCCTGTGGCGCAGACCACCCGGCATTTGCTTGCGACCGACATCTGGGCCCCGGCGCAAGAGCCCGCCGGTCCGATTTATGCAGATGCAATCTCGGCAGAAGAGCTGACGGAGCCTTTCACCAGCCGCACTCGGTTGAGCGACTTTGAACGCGAGTTGCCCATCGCGATCCTCGAAACAGGCTCTGAGCAGTTTGATCTCGCCTTTGCCGGCATTGAAATGCCCACCGGATTTGTCGCGCCCCCATCGCTTGGCCGCGCCGAGGGGCCAGCGCCGCTCTTCTCTGTGAGGAGGGACACGATCCGCACCGCAAGCGTCGATGTAGAGCAAATCACAGACATGGATCTGGTGGTCAAGGCCACCCCTGAAAACGCAGGCGAGCAAGGTTCGGTTTTGAGCACAAGCTCCAGCGCCGCGCGCACCGATGCGATTTCAAGCCGTTCGGTTGAAGCCGCCTTCGCAGGCGCGCTCGATGCGTCGAACGCGGTGCGCAATGCCTTGCCAATCGCGCGCAGTCCTGTCCCGGCTCAGAGCGACGCGCGCGATGTTCAACGCGCCATTCCGGTGGCCGCGCCTCCGCCAGAGCTGCGCGGAGCAGCGGCGGCTGAAACCCTGCTCGTGCCAAAGACGAAGATGGATGCGCGCGTAAACGGTGTTCTGACCGGCAGTGTCGATTTCCAGCAGGGTCAGGGCGCGATTGCGATCCGCTTGCGCTCTGTTGCAAACGTGATGCGCGAGCAATTCAGCAAGGCTGAATATGATGCCATTCTGGCAGGCCGCTCGATCGACAGCTTTGTGCCCTTGGCCGAACTTCAGGCCGCTGGCATTCCGATCAATTACAACCCTGCCTATGACGAGGTCGAATTCGGCATCGACTATCAGGACGCGCCCAATGCTAAGAAGGTGCAGGTAGATCAGATTTCAGTTGCGCCGGTTGGGCCAGAACTGACCGCGATTGAGCAAATTCCGCGTTAGGCCAAGACGTTGGCGTGAGAGTTCGGTGGCTATTGGTTTGCTTCCTAGCAGTAAAAAGCGAATCAAGCGGACAACACTATTGCAAGTGAGTGAGTGAAAGATTCAATCATTTGCCTACATGTTTCAATCACCGAAATTTTCTTCACAGATTCACTTTGGGGGTTGCGCACTCGGCGACTCAAGCATTTTCAGCGCGTCGCTGCACTGCAACATGTCATGGTGATCGTTTTTGATTCAAAATCATGGTTAGTTGGCCGTTGACCCGATTCCGTTCCTGACTCAGTATCTGCTTGTTCGATGTCAGATTGGTATCGGCAAGAGCAAGGCCCTCGACATGTCACGTCGATAAGGTCGCGGCGGAGAGTTTTCGACTGGCTGGTAAGTGCATAGAGCACCCCAACACACTCTCCGCCGCTGCTCATGAATATGTCGGATTGCAGACGATCTGCCAATAGGCTTTCTAGCGATCACCCTGCATTTTTTCTGCTAAGGACTGCATCCTCACTGCCGCACTCACGCAAACAAAAAGGGCAGCGCCATGGCTGGCACTGCCCCATTGTTTGATCAGCCTTAGCTGACCGAAGCGTAAGCGTTGGCTTACTTGAGCTCGACGGTACCGCCTGCTGCTTCGATCTTGCCTTTGATCTCTTCGGCTTCTGCTTTCGCAACGCCTTCTTTGAGTGGCTTTGGTGCGCCTTCGACGAGACCCTTGGCTTCGGTGAGGCCCAGGCCGGTGATGGCGCGGACTTCTTTGATGACCTGGATCTTCTTGCCACCGTCGCCGGTGAGGATGACGTCGAATTCGTCTTTTTCTTCAGCAGCGCCACCAGCGTCGCCGCCACCAGCTGCAGGTGCAACAGCTACAGCAGCAGCTGCAGAAACGCCCCACTCTTCTTCGAGTGCGGTTGCAAGTTCAGCTGCCTCAAGGACGGTCAGCTTCGAAAGTTCTTCAACAAGCTTGGCGATATCAGCCATGATGTTAACTCCAATAAAATTCGGGACTTAAATGCGTCCCAATGATGTTTCGTATTCGCGATAGACGTCTTAAGCGGCTTCCGAGGCGGCGTATGCGCCAAGGACACGGGCCAGCTTGTTGGCAGGTGCGGTTGCAACCTGAGCGATCTTCGTCGCAGGTGCATTGACCAGACCAACAATCGTGCCACGCAGCTCGTCGAGGCTTGGCATCGAGGCAAGCGCCTTGATCCCGGCTTCGTCGAGCACCTGACTGCCCATCGAGCCACCAACGATTTCCAGCTTGTCGTTCGACTTGGCAAAGTCGACCGCAGCTTTAGCAGCGGCCACAGGGTCTTCCGACCATGCGAGCGCCGTTGGACCGGAGAGGAATTCTTCCAAACCGGTGTAGTCGGTGTCTTTCAGGGCGAGCTTTGCAAGACGGTTCTTCGCAACCTTATAAGTCGCGCCAACTTCACGCATCTTCCCGCGCAGATCGGTAGATTGCTCCACCGTCAGGCCGAGGTTGCGGGTGACAACCACCACGCCAACTTCGTTGAAGACTTGCGTCAGCTCAGCGACCGCATCGGCTTTTTGCGAACGATCCATGCATTTGCTCCTTCACTATGGCCGAACGGATTTGCATCCGAGCGACCGGCTCAAATCAACCCATGCCGTTCATCGACACGAGCCAAAGTCCATCAATGGGGAAGGAGGGGCGAGCCAAGCTCGCAAACGGGTCGATGCCCGCGTAATCTCTTTTCCCCGTCTAGGCTGGAAATTAAGAGAGGCATATTCCTCTCACCAACTGTCTCGGACGGATGAGCGGCAAAACCAAAAAGGCCCGCCGTTCAGTGGCGGGCCTTTAGGCGATTTGACGTTTGAGTCAACTCAAATGATTACATATCGTCGGCTTTGTCTTCCATCGCGTCGGCTTGTGCTTCAAGCTCTTCTGCTTTGGCTTCCAAGCCGGCTGCGCCAGCTTCGTCACCTTCAGCTTCGGCTACGTCTGCAGCTTCTTCAGCGAGATCAGCCTGAGCTTCGGCGAGTTCGGCTTCTTCGTCGATCACTTCGGCCTGAGCTTCGGTTACATCATCAACCTCTTCGCCAACTTCTTCAGCAGGCCCGTCGCAGGCAGCAAGGAGAAGTGATGGTGCGACCATCGCAAATGCAAATTTCTTCATAAGTTTGTCCCTCTTTTTGAGGCGCATGTGATGCGGTTGGCAAAGCGAACAGTCAAGATCGATCTTGGATGAGGTGAGGGAAGTGTTCGATGGCAGAGGTCACGAATCTAACAATCGTCCCAACAAGTCGGCGGGGATAGCTGATTGTCGCACGATATCTATAACCTCTGGCTTATTGTGATTGTCGGCGCGCGTAGGCGACTTTTCGATTGGCGTTGAGCCACTCTTCCCATGCAGGTCGGTTGGTCTGATCCGACCAGCGCACGACGCCGACCGTGGCCAGCCATTCTTCGAGCCTGTCAGCGATAACTGGGAAGCCAGCGCCTGCAAGCGGCTCACTGAAGCTGGCGGCGAGTTCGGGCGACCAATCGTAAAGCTGGAAAAGCGTCGCAGCGCGAAGCTGCGGGTCGTTTGCGAATTGATCGCCGAAATATTGGAAAAAGGCGGTCTGGTTCTCAAGGCTGCCGCCAATGCTGCTGCTTGCCCCGCTTGGCCCGTATCCGACAGGGCAGCCCAATTCCTGGAAGAATATCTCCTGCGAGCCTGCGTCCTGCTTCATCTTGGCAAGGCGGCGCTCCCAATCGGTGGGGCCTGTCACTGTGATGTTTCCATCGAGGCAATAATAGTTGAAGGTGACGATATCGCCGCGCTGGCGAAGGGCGTTGAAGAGGCTTGGAATGCCGTCTGGTGCCCGGATAGTGAAGGTGAGGGTGATGCCGATATCGGGCACGCTCTCGTTCCACTGGTCGAACGCAGCCGTGTAGAAGCCCACGGCCTGCTCTTCGGATACAAGCCCGTCTTCGATTGGGCCGATCACCTCATTCCCGATCGAAAGCAGCCACACGTCCCGGCTCATAAGGCGCGGGGTGAGCCATTCGAGAAAGCTTTCGAAAGCGTCGCGAACTTCAGGCGCGTCGAGGGTAAGTCCATCGCGCAATTCGCCATCATCCATCAGATAGGCGGGCAAGGTGAGGCCGTCGCTATCGAGGGTCGAGACGAGCACCACGAGGTTCATGCCTTCCAGCTCGGGCCGGTCGAATGCCTCATCGAGCGCGGTTTCGTTATACTGACCCGGCGCGGTTTCAAGCTCGGACCAGTCGATCTGCACCCGGCCTATCGTTGCGCCTGCATCGCGCGCCTCCTGGTATCGCTCCGCGGCTATTGTGGCCCGATCAGTGTCGAGTGGCTCAAAGCCTGTTATCATGCCGAGGTGAGGGCCAGCGGCAAGCCGGGGAAGGGCAGGGCCGCTTGTTGGAGCCGGCGTCGGGCTGGGTGAAGGTGTGGGCGATGGTGTTGCAATGGGGGAAGGTGAAGGCGTTGGCGACCCGCCTTCCGCGCCGCACCCGGCCGAAAGGGTCATGCAAATGGCAAGCGCACTCGCTTTCACAAAGTGGCGGCTCATTGGTCTGATCCTTTCGCTTCATAGGACAGCAAATCGCCCGGCTGGCACTCCAGCTCTCGGCAAATGGCGGCAAGAGTGGAGAAGCGTATCGCTTTGGCCTTGCCGGTTTTGAGGATGGAGACGTTCGCCAGTGTGAGCCCGACGCGTGATGCAAGTTCGGTCATGGTCATGCCGCGGTCGTCAAGCAGAGAATCAAGCTTTACTGCGATCTTCGTGCCATCCTCCTGCTCGTGGGGACGCGGCGGCATCAGACCGTCCCTTCCAAATCATCGCGCATTTTTGTGCCCTGGCGAAATATGCGTGCGAGGATAAAGACGAGGATGACGGATAGAAGGCCTTCGAGGCTGAATTGTTCGCCAAAGTTCCACTCTTCGGCAAGCGCTTCGACCGCGCTGATGCTCATGCCGATAAGAGCGAGAATCTGTGTCCCGAACAGCAGCCATCCGATGCGCTCGAGGCGGTCTGCATTGGCTGGAGTGAATGGGTCGCCTTCGCTCACACTATGAATGATCGCCATGACTTGAACGATCAGGCGCTCAAACAACACGATTATCACCAGCACAAAAGCGAAAATGAGCAGCAATGCCGCCTTCCCGCCCATGGAAATGCCGTCGCGCGCAAGGTCTGCGTCGAGCTCCTTGAAACCGGCTGGGTCGCCAAGCGCAATATAGCCCAGTCCAAGAACCAGCGCGCCAATCGCGAACCAGAGGATTGCGCGGATGAACAGGCTGCCGAAGAGCCCGGCGCGCAGAAGCCAGTCTTGGGGAGGGGTCTTGCCGAACATAGCGATGTGCCTCACAGGTCATATTGAAAAACGATAAGACGCCGGCAGGGCCCACATGAACGTACTGTCAATCAATAATATCGAAAAACAATAAGGTCGGGAATCCGGGGTGCGGGCATTGCCCTCTTTACAAATCCAACATTGCCCTTAAATAGACCCCACACACCGACTTCGAGCCGGTCTTGTTCATGCGCGACGGATGGGACCAAGAATAGAAGCGGTGCTTTGCCATATTCGCGAGTTTTTAAGCTGCATCCATTTTGGACCCGCTCGGGGCCGACGTTGGAGTGCGGCTTGTTTGCGTCTCGAATATGGCCCAGTCTCGCGTGATGACTGAAACCAATTTCGTTTTCGGAAGACTCCCTTCGAAAACAATGCAAAAAGAGGCAAATCTCCTCCATGGCAACCAAAGCGAAAGCAACCCGCAGCCGCGAGGCAAAGGGTACCGCAAAGCGGCGCATCCGTAAGATCTTCGGCGACATCCACGAAGTGGTCGACATGCCCAACCTCATCGAAGTTCAGCGCGAGAGCTATGAGTTCTTCCTGCGCTCGGACAAGGAGGCGGGATATGTTTCGGGCCTTGAAAAGACTCTGCGCAGCGTTTTCCCGATTCGCGATTTCGCGGGCACTGCAGAACTCGATTTTGTTCATTATGAACTCGAAGAGCCGAAATACGACACCACCGAGTGTCGCCAGCGTGGCATCACCTATGCTGCTCCCATGAAGGTGACGCTTCGCCTGATCGTGTTCGAAGTCGATCAGGAAACCGAAACCCGCTCGGTTCTCGATATCAAGGAGCAGGACGTTTACATGGGCGATATGCCGCTCATGACCGAGAACGGCACCTTTATCGTCAACGGCACCGAGCGCGTAATCGTCTCGCAAATGCACCGTTCGCCGGGCGTCCTCTTCGACCACGACCGCGGCAAGACGCACTCCTCTGGCAAGCTCCTGTTTGCAGCGCGCGTCATCCCTTACCGCGGTTCATGGCTCGACTTTGAATTTGACGCGAAAGACATCGTCAACGTGCGTATCGACCGTAAGCGTAAGCTTCCGGTGACTGCGCTGCTTTACGCGCTTGGCCTCGATAGCGAGGGCATCCTTCACCACTTCTATGACATCATGAAGTGGGAGCGCGCGAAGGATGGCTGGACCATTCCATTCGTCGCCGAAAACTGGCGCGGTGCGAAGCCTGCATTCCCGCTGGTTGACGCAAAGACTGGCGAAGAGATTTTCGCCGCCAATCAGAAGATCAGCCCACGCGCTGCTAACAAGGCTGCCAAGGACGGTCTCGAGACGCTTCTGCTCCCAGCCGAGGAAGTTGTCGGCCGCTATGCCGCTTACGACATGATCAATGAGCAAACCGGCTCAATCTACATTGAGGCTGGTGACGAGGTGACGCTTGAGCATGTCGAAGCGCTTGATGAAGCAGGCTTCGACGCAATTGAGCTTCTCGACATTGATGAGATCAACACCGGCCCATGGATCCGCAACACGCTGAAAGTCGACAAGGCCGAGAACCGAGATGAGGGTCTTGAGGCGATCTACAAGGTCATGCGTCCGGGCGAACCGCCCACCAAGGAAACCGCAGAAGCACTGTTTGAAGGCCTGTTCTTCGATGGCGAGCGTTATGACCTGTCCGCAGTTGGCCGCGTGAAGCTCAACATGCGCCTCGACCTTGATGCCGAGGACACCGTGACCACGCTGCGCAAGGAAGACATCCTTGCTGTGGTCAAGGAACTTGTCGATCTGAAAGACGGCAAGGGCGAGGTCGATGACATCGATAACCTTGGCAACCGCCGTGTGCGTTCGGTTGGTGAGCTCCTCGAGAACCAGTACCGCGTCGGCCTTCTCCGCATGGAGCGTGCGGTCAAAGAGCGTATGTCATCCGTCGATGTGTCGACTGTGATGCCAAACGACCTCATCAACGCAAAGCCTGCTGTGGCTGCTGTGCGTGAGTTCTTTGGTTCCTCGCAATTGTCGCAGTTCATGGACCAGACCAACCCGCTGTCCGAAGTCACCCACAAACGCCGCGTGTCGGCGCTTGGCCCGGGTGGTCTGACGCGTGAGCGCGCTGGCTTTGAAGTCCGCGACGTTCACCCGACACACTATGGTCGTATTTGCCCGATTGAAACGCCGGAAGGCCCGAACATCGGCCTGATCAACTCGCTGGCATCGTTCAGCCGCGTGAACAAATACGGCTTCATCGAAACACCATACCGTCAGGTCAAGGACAACAAGGTCACCGGCGATGTGATCTACCTCTCCGCCATGGAAGAGCAGAAGCACACCGTTGCGCAGGCATCGGCTGAGCTCAATGATGATGGCACTTTCGTCGAAGAGCTGATCTCGGCGCGTCAATCGGGCGACAACCTGATGGCGCCGAACGATCAGATCACTTTGATGGACGTCTCGCCAAAGCAGCTCGTGTCGGTTGCGGCCTCGCTCATCCCGTTTCTTGAGAACGATGACGCGAACCGCGCACTCATGGGTTCGAACATGCAACGTCAGGCCGTGCCGCTTGTGAAAGCGGAGGCCCCATGGGTCGGCACCGGTATGGAAGAAACCGTGGCGCGCGATTCGGGCGCTGCTATCGCTGCGAAACGTGGCGGTATCGTCGACCAGGTGGACGCGACGCGTATCGTGATCCGTGCGATTGGCGATGTTGAACCCGGCCAGTCGGGCGTCGACATCTACACGCTGCAGAAATTCCAGCGCTCCAACCAGAACACCTGCATCAATCAGCGTCCGCTGGTGAAAGTGGGTGAGACGATTGAGCCGGGCGATATTATCGCCGACGGTCCTTCGACCGATCTTGGTGAACTGGCGCTGGGCAAGAACAGCCTCGTCGCTTTCATGCCCTGGAATGGCTACAACTATGAGGATTCGATCCTCATTTCAGAGCGTATCGTGAAAGACGACGTCTTCACCTCGATCCATATAGATGAGTTCGAAGTGATGGCCCGCGACACGAAGCTTGGCCCAGAGGACATCACCCGCGACATTCCAAACGTTGGTGAAGAGGCGCTGCGCAATCTCGATGAGGCAGGCATTGTCTACATCGGCGCGGAAGTTCACCCTGGTGACATTCTCGTCGGCAAGATCACGCCAAAGGGTGAAAGCCCGATGACGCCGGAGGAAAAGCTCCTTCGCGCGATCTTTGGTGAGAAAGCTTCCGACGTTCGTGACACCTCTTTGCGTCTGCCACCGGGTGTGGCCGGCACGGTCGTCGAGGTTCGCGTCTTCAACCGTCACGGCATCGAGATCGACGATCGTACCCGTGCGATCCAGAACGAAGAGATTGAACGTCTTCGTAAGGATGCAGCCGACGAACGCGCCATTCTCAACCGTGCGACCTACAACCGCCTGCGCGACATGCTGATCGGCCAGGTGGTCGCAGCCGGTCCGAAGGGCGTGAAGAAAGGCATCGACATCAACGAGCAGGTTCTCGAAGATATTGAACGCCACGAATGGTTCCAGTTCGCAGTAGCCGACGATGCGCGTCAAACGCAGATCGAGGCGATCAAGTCGCAATATGACGAAGCGGCCAAGATGATCGACGACAAGTTCGAAGATCGCAAAGAGAAGCTGGAGCGCGGCGATGAGCTGGCCCCGGGCGTTCTCAAGATGGTCAAGGTCTTCGTCGCGGTAAAGCGCAAGCTGCAACCGGGCGACAAGATGGCTGGTCGTCACGGGAACAAGGGTGTGATCTCTCGCATCCTGCCTGTCGAAGACATGCCGTTCCTCGAAGACGGTACGCCGGTCGACCTCGTGCTGAACCCGCTGGGTGTGCCCTCGCGTATGAACGTCGGGCAGATTTTCGAAACGCACCTTGGTTTTGCTGCACGCGGCCTTGGCATGGATATCGCCGAGAAGCTCGAAGAGTGGAAAGCGGCCAACCCCAATGCTGTCGAAGATTACGCCAATGCCAAGCCTCCAGAGGCTGTGGTTGAGCGCCTGAAGGACGTTTACGGCGAGCAGTATTTCGAAGACCTCGAAAGCCGTTCGACTGCAAGCATCGTCGAACTTGCAACCAACCTCAAAGCAGGTGTCCCGATGGGTACGCCGGTCTTTGACGGCGCGCGCGAATCTGACGTCACCGATTATCTGGTGAAAGCAGGCGTCGATCACTCAGGCCAGTCGGTTCTGTTTGACGGACGCACGGGTGAAGCCTTCGACCGCAAGGTCACCGTTGGCATCATCTATATGCTCAAGCTGCACCACTTGGTCGATGACAAGATCCACGCTCGCTCGATCGGCCCATACTCGCTCGTCACCCAGCAGCCGCTTGGTGGTAAGGCGCAGTTTGGTGGTCAGCGCTTCGGTGAGATGGAAGTCTGGGCTCTGCAAGCATACGGCGCTGCCTATACGCTTCAGGAAATGCTCACCGTCAAATCGGACGATGTTGTGGGCCGGACCAAGGTTTACGAAGCCATCGTTAAAGGCGACGACACCTTTGAGGCAGGCATTCCGGAGAGCTTTAACGTTCTCGTCAAGGAAATGCGCTCGCTGGGCATGAACGTCGAACTCACATCGCTCGGCGATGACGATGAAGACGGCGACGGCTTCGCGGAGGCTGCGGAATAGGGATCATGCCGGTGTGGCGGAACGGTAGACGCACCACTCCAGTGGTCCCCGGCAACGGGGTGCGGGTTCAACTCCCAGCCACCGGCAACTGATCGCTCGAATAGGATTTCACCCCCAGAGGGAACAAAGTCATGAATGAACTGACAAAATTCACCAACCAGCTCGCAAAGCCGGAAACGTTCGACCAGATCCAGATCGGCATCGCCTCGCCAGAGCGCATCCGCTCGTGGTCATTCGGCGAGATCAAGAAGCCGGAAACAATCAACTATCGCACGTTCAAGCCAGAGCGTGATGGCCTCTTTTGTGCGCGTATCTTTGGTCCGGTAAAGGACTACGAGTGCCTTTGCGGCAAGTACAAGCGCATGAAGTACAAGGGCGTCGTGTGCGAAAAGTGCGGCGTTGAAGTCACCGTCACCAAAGTGCGCCGTGAGCGGATGGGCCACATCGAGCTTGCTGCTCCTGTTGCGCACATTTGGTACCTGAAGTCGCTGCCATCGCGCATCGGTCTGCTGCTCGACATTCAATTGAAGCAGCTTGAGCGCATCCTTTATTTCGAGAGCTATGTTGTGATCGAGCCGGGCCTTACTCCGCTCGAGAAATTCCAACTGCTCACCGAAGACGAGCTCCTCGAAGCCCAAGACGAGTATGGCGAAGACGCTTTCTCTGCCGATATCGGCGCAGAAGCGGTCAAGGTCATGCTTATGGACCTCGACCTTGAGCAAGAGCGCGAAGACCTCTTGGAAGAGCTTGCGACCACCAAGTCGGCTCTCAAGCCTAAGAAGATCATCAAGCGTCTTAAAGTGGTTGAGAGCTTTATCGAATCGGGCAACCGTCCTGAGTGGATGATCCTCGAAGTGATCCCCGTGATCCCGCCAGAGCTTCGCCCACTCGTGCCGCTCGATGGTGGCCGGTTTGCGACGTCTGATCTCAACGATCTTTATCGCCGCGTCATCAACCGGAACAACCGTTTGAAGCGCCTGATCGAGCTTCGTGCGCCAGACATTATCGTGCGCAACGAGAAGCGTATGCTCCAAGAAGCGGTCGACGCTCTGTTCGACAACGGCCGCCGCGGCCGCGTCATTACAGGGGCCAACAAGCGCCCGCTGAAGTCGCTCAGCGATATGCTCAAGGGTAAGCAGGGCCGCTTCCGTCAGAACCTCCTTGGTAAGCGCGTCGACTACTCAGGCCGTTCGGTCATTGTGACTGGCCCTGAACTCAAACTGCACCAGTGCGGTCTGCCCAAGAAGATGGCTCTCGAGCTGTTCAAGCCGTTCATCTACGCGCGTCTCGATGCAAAGGGTCTCTCGATGACCCTCAAGCAAGCCAAGAAGTGGGTTGAGAAAGAGCGCAAGGAAGTCTGGGATATCCTCGACGAAGTGATCCGTGAGCACCCGGTTCTCCTGAACCGTGCGCCAACGCTTCACCGTCTTGGCATTCAGGCGTTCGAGCCGGTCCTTATCGAGGGTAAAGCGATCCAGCTTCACCCGCTGGTGTGTTCGGCGTTCAACGCTGACTTTGACGGTGACCAAATGGCGGTCCACGTGCCATTGAGCCTCGAAGCTCAGCTCGAAGCGCGCGTTTTGATGATGTCGACCAACAACATCCTTTCGCCTGCTAACGGCAAGCCGATCATCGTGCCTTCGCAGGATATGGTTCTGGGCCTCTACTACCTCTCGATGGAGCGTCAGGAGAAGACACCTGAATTCCTCGAGAACGAAGATGGCACCAAGGTCGAAAAGCTCCCACGCTTTGGCGATATGGCCGAAGTGCACCAGGCGCTTGAGACCAAGGCTGTGACGCTTCACACCAAGATCTTGGCGCGCGTCCCGCAAGCTGATGAAGATGGCAATATCGTCATGAAGCGTTTCGAAACGACGCCTGGCCGTATGCTGATCGGTGAGTGTCTGCCAAAGAACCACAAGGTTCCTTACGACATCATCAACCGCCTTCTTACCAAGAAGGATATCGGCGATGTGATCGACGAAGTGTATCGTCACACCGGTCAGAAGGACACGGTCCTCTTCGCTGATGCCATCATGGTGCTTGGCTTCCGCCACGCATTCAAGGCGGGCATTTCCTTTGGTAAGGATGACATGATCATCCCTGACGCGAAGGAAGGCATGGTCGAAGAGACCAAGGCTCTGGTTGCTGATTATGAGCAGCAGTATCAGGACGGTCTCATCACCCAGCAAGAGAAGTACAACAAGGTGATCGATGCCTGGTCCAAGTGTGGTGACCAGGTGGCCGACGCGATGATGGCCGAGATTAAGGCTCAGCCCATTGATGAGCATGGCCGCGAGAAAGAGATCAATTCGATCTACATGATGAGCCACTCCGGTGCGCGTGGTTCGCCAGCGCAGATGAAGCAGCTTGCCGGTATGCGCGGCCTTATGGCCAAGCCATCGGGCGAGATCATCGAGAACCCGATTATCTCGAACTTCAAAGAGGGCCTCTCGGTTCTTGAGTACTTCAACTCAACCCACGGCGCTCGTAAGGGCCTCGCGGACACCGCGCTCAAGACGGCGAACTCGGGTTACCTGACCCGTCGTCTGGTTGACGTCTCGCAAGACTGCACCATCGTGGAGCAGGATTGTAAGACGACCAACGCCATGGAAATGCGCGCCATCGTTCAAGGCGGTAGCGTGATCGCATCCCTGGGTGAGCGTATCCTTGGTCGGACCGTTGCCGAAGACATCACCAATGCCGCAACCGGCGAAGTGATCGTCCCGGCGGGCACTATGGTTGACGAGCCGATGGTGAAGGAAATCGAAGCGGCTGAGGTTCAGTCTGCCCGTATTCGTTCACCGCTGCTTTGCGAAAGCGAGCAGGGCGTTTGCGCGACCTGCTACGGACGTGACCTTGCACGCGGGACGCCTGTGAACATCGGTGAGGCTGTCGGCGTTATCGCGGCACAGTCGATCGGTGAGCCTGGCACGCAGCTGACCATGCGGACCTTCCACATCGGCGGTGCGGCGCAGCTCAACGAAACTTCGCACCTCGAAGCGACCTCCGACGGTAAAGTCGAACTTCGCGACATGCCAACCATTACGGACAAGAAAGGCCGCATCCTTTCGCTTGCTCGTAACGGCGAAATCGCGGTTATCGATGCCGAGGGTCGTGAGCGTGAAATGCACAAGGTGCCTTATGGTACCGTGCTGCACTTCAAGGACGGCGCAAAGGTCAAGGAAGGCGACCGGTTGGCTGAATGGGATCCGTTCACCCTGCCGATCATCACCGAGCAATCGGGTGTGGTGAAGTATCAGGATCTGGTCGAGGGTACGACACTCGAAGAACAGACCGATGATGCGACCGGTATCGCGCAGCGCGTGGTCACCGAAAACCGCGCCACGGGCCGCAAGAAGAAAGAAGAACTTCGTCCACGCATGATCCTTCAAGGCGAAGGTCAATCTGACGACGAAGCCGATGCACAGCGTTACATGCTGGCACCGGGCACCACTCTTTCGGTTGAAGACGGTCAGCAGGTTGAAGCCGGTGACATTCTCGCACGTGCATCGCGCGAGTCGGCCAAAACGCGTGACATCACCGGTGGTCTGCCGCGTGTGGCTGAACTGTTCGAGGCGCGTCTGCCCAAGGACATGTCGGTCATCGCCAAGATCTCGGGCAAGATCGAATTTGTCCGCGAATACAAGGCGAAGCGTAAGATCGCGATTGTTCCGGAGGAAGGTGATCCGGTTGAGTACCTGATCCCCAAAACCAAGGTGATCGACGTGCAGGAAGGCGACTTCGTGAAGAAGGGTGACACCCTGATTTCCGGCGCGCCGAACCCGCACGACATTCTCGAAGTGATGGGCGTTGAGGCGCTTTCCGAATATCTCGTCAACGAGATTCAGGAAGTGTATCGACTGCAGGGTGTGAAGATCAACGACAAGCACATCGAGGTGATCGTTCGCCAGATGCTGCAGAAGGTTGAGATCACCAATGGCGGCGACACGACGCTTCTGCCCGGTGAGCAAGTCGACCTTGCTGAAATGCTCGAAGTGAACGCCAAGCTTGGGAAGAACAAGACGCCTGCTGAAGGTGTTCCGATCCTGCTTGGTATCACCAAGGCGAGCTTGCAGACCCGCAGCTTCATCTCGGCCGCTTCGTTCCAGGAGACGACACGCGTTCTGACCCAGGCTTCGGTCGAGGGTAAGAAAGACACGCTGGTCGGTCTGAAAGAGAACGTGATCGTGGGCCGTCTGATCCCTGCCGGGACGGGTGCCGGCATGAACCGCATGCGCGTCACCGCCTCGAGCCGCGATGCCGCTCTCAAAGCCGCTTGGAAAAAGCAGCAAGAGAAATTGGCAGCAGCGGGCGCCAAAGAAGAAGAACCGGCAGCTGATCCGGTCTCTTCGGAAGACGCTATGAAAGCAGCAATGGGCGGCGGTGCTGCTCCAGCTGCTGAGGCGGACGCTGGCGAAGAGTAAACGCTAGCGCCTTCTTGCAAAGGCCAAACAATTGGAGCCCCGCCGAGGTTAAGCGCTTCGGCGGGGTTTTTGTTTGTCGCGGCGAAGCGGCCGTGGCAGGTTCTCTGGGCAGTGAAAATAGGGGGGGGATTTCATGGGGTTCAAAGAATGGCTCGCCAAACCGCGGTTGTCGGACGAGGAATGGCGCAAACAAATGGCGTTTGTGGGGAAGGGTGTTGCCATTGCCGTGGCGGGTTTGTGGTTGCTTCTTGTTGGTACCGAATATCTTGATAAACGAGGCAAACAACTGGGTCGGCTGGGCCAAGCTGGCCCCGATACTTCATTTGGATCGGGGCCTTTCGTTTTCGCAAGTCAGAAGAACACTGATTACTGCGAGATTTCGGGACGTTATGACATCAAGAATCAAGGCGAGCTGACGTTTGAAATCGAACAGGTGGAAATCGCGCTCTTCCTTGTGCGAACCCAAAAGCCACAGGCCGACGACGGGAACTATCTGTTCTCGACAGATGAGGTGCTCAAAGACCTTGAACCGATCCACACCCAGACCTTCGAAGTGAACGAGCGTCTTTATCCGGGTCAAAAAGATCAGGATAATGGTAATGAGCTCCAACGAAGTTTCGGCTTCGGCGTGCCCAAGCCCGTTGCAGCGAGCGGCGAGGATAAGAACGACTTTGCGTATTTTGTTACGGCGAATGCCACTGGCGGTCTGCCTCAACCAAATACTTGGCAATATGATCTCTCAGTCTTGCTTGGCTTGGAAGATCCGCTGCTAACCCGTTTCAGGCCAAAGGATTTGAGAATGGCTTCTGGGGGCCTGCCTGTTACTTTCTGTACGTCTGGAGATTGAGCGCAATAAGAGTGCCAAAAGGCATTCGGATCGGCCTACTTCGACACATCCTTGGTCCGATCTCGTTAACGTTCATCCCTCAGTCGGCCTTAGCGTCTTACCCTCCTTCCCATCCATAATTGGGAGGGACCAACCATGAAAAATCGCGCTGATCGCCGCCACCATCGCCGTTGCTGCGCCAATCGTGCCACTCACAGCACAAGACACCGTCGTCGTCACAGGCTCGCGTCAGGATCGCTCTGCGCTCAACGCCTATCTGGGCCCAAGCCGTAATGGCAGCGGGCCGTCGGCTATCGGCGTCACGCGCCGCGCGGACTATTTCGTGACGCCTCTCTATGTCAGCTCGGATTCGCGCAATCTCGATGAACGCCGCGAAGAGTTGTTCACGATGCTTGGCGTAACGCTGCGGCTGGCCGATGCGCAAGGGATCGACATTGTCGCAGGGCGCTATGGCCTAGAGCCCGTAACGCTGGAGAATATGCGCGAGTTGCCACTCGCTGGCGGCAATCGTCCCGACACCAACCGGGTCCAAATCTATGCGCGTATCCCGCTGCGCGGCAACGATCCCATGGTCAGCAAAACAGCTGAGCGTATCAAGGCGTTCGTCAAAGCTATCCCCGCGACCGGACGTTCCTTTATCGACGTCGGCACCACCGGGCTCGCCATTGACGATCCCGAACAATATCGCGGCGATGTCGTTCGCCAGATCGCTCAGGAAGCGACCAGCTATGCAAAAGCGTTCGGCAGCAATTACGGCGTTTCAATCACCGGTCTTCACGGCGATCTCTACTTTCAGCAATCGAGCGAGACCGAGGTGTTTCTATACATTCAGCACGAGTTTGAGATCACACCAAAGTAGGCAAGATCAATGTGCGTGCTGGTCCGATCGCCACTCGCGGTCAGCGGCCTGAACGGCTTCTTCGCCTTTGAGCTTTCGCCCGTCTTGCGTCATGTGCGTAAACCCGGCGATAGCTTCACTGATAGTCTCGCTTGCGCAGGCGCTTTCTTCAGCCTGCGTGAGTGGCGATTTGGGGGCGGCACAGCGAAACATGGCCACTTCTTCTGGAACCAGATTGGCGGGCTCAAAGAACGGATTATTCTGCTCAAGCAAGGCCTTGAGTTCGTCAGCGAATGACTGTGCGCCGGCTCTTTCCCGCTCCGCTTCCGGTAGAAATTCAGGCTTCATCAAGAAGTCAAGGCGGCGCAACCCTTCCTCAAAATATCCAAGTTCGCGCAGGACGTTTACGGCCCGTAGATTGTAACGAAACCACAGGTTTGCGTTTTCTTCAGTGTGCTCGGCCCTCAACGCAAGATTGGCAAACTGGGACTGATATCTGACCTTCCGGTCAAAGTTGTCGTCGGTCTCCCAACTGGCTTGGAGGAGAGAGCTGAGTTGAGAAATCTCGTCGCGATCTATTTGGCTCTTGAGCCACCAGACGCGGTAATGCTGCGTTTCGGTCTCGCGCATTGCCAGATATTCCGGAGTGGCAATCGCTGCTTCAAGTGTTTCCAATTCTTCGGCCGTGAAGTCTTCGTCAAACATGAGAAAGCCATTCTCGGGGCATTCCGTCACGGGAGAGACAGGCAAGGGACTATAGGGCTTCCCGTCCGGTCGTTGACCCCAGGTGCTGTTGCTCACCATGACATCGGCCTCGAATTCCTCACCGCCAATGGGGCACACAAAATCCACCTTGGTAAACGTGGTTGCGCTAGCGCTCGGCGCGTCGGCTACCACCATGGCGGCCATTATGGCGAGTGTACGATGAAGATTGGTCATTGATCTCTCCCATTCAACCGCAGGTGTAGCCCGACGATATAATGATCCCAACTGCAAACTTTGCTCTTGCGAGGCATTCGCAATAAAGGCATGTTGGCTTCGTTACCGATGCCGAGTCAAAGAGAGCCACATGCCCCGTAACCATTCGCCGAACCCCTCGACCATATCCACTATTGCCAAGCTCGCAGAGCCGCGCCTTGTCCAATCATTGAACCCGATCGCAGCGCGTTTCCTTTATTCACTGCGATTGATTGCAATCCACCAGCGGGCCAGACGTGATCCCGTGCCCGAGCTTGCCGCGAGGTTGAGCAGCATTCAAGTGGCGGCAAAAGCGCTCGCGTTAAGCCAGCTAGTGTCAGCAGTTTGGCCCGAGAACATACACGTTTCACGCTTTTGCTGCTGTCGAACGACCCATGATGAGGCCACCATTGCATCCATGATCGAGGGGGCCTGCAACCGTGATCGCGCCCAGTTTGATAGCGCGGGCGAGGGCTTTATCCGCCCTGATCGAATGGATCGTTTGTGGGACGGCGTGCTCGAACTGGTCGAGGCCGAACTGACCGCCTGCTGACGAGCGTGCTGAACCTGCTTGCAGCCGCGCGCGTTGGCCTTTACCGGATGCGGCCATGGTAACAACACGTTTCGCCCCTTCGCCCACCGGCCGCCTGCACGTCGGCAACATCCGCACCGCGCTCCACAACTGGATGCTCGCCCAGCAGACGAGTGGAGACTTCATCCTGCGCATCGACGACACCGATGCAGAGCGCAGCCGCGAAGAATATGTCGATGCAATCCGCGCGGACCTCAAATGGCTCGGCCTAGACTGGACGCGGGAAGAGCGACAATCGACGCGCCTCGATGCCTATCAGGCCGCATTCGAAAAACTGCGCGAGGCAGGCCGGATCTACCCTGCCTATGAAACGCAGCAAGAGCTGGAATTGAAACGCAAGGTTCTGCTCGGGCGTGGCCTGCCACCAATCTACGACCGCGGCGCTTTGGAGCTCACCGATGAACAGCGCGCAGCCAAAGAGGCCGAGGGCATTCAGCCGCACTGGCGTTTCAAGCTCGATCATGACGAGGCGCTCGAATGGGTCGATGGCGTGCGCGGGCCTACGAAATTTGATGCAAAGCTGTTGTCAGATCCAGTGATCCGCCGGGCTGATGGCTCATGGCTCTACATGCTGCCAAGCACCGTCGATGACGTTGACATGGGCGTCAGCCAAGTCCTTCGCGGCGAGGATCACGTTTCGAACACCGCCGTCCAGATCCAGATGTTCACTGCCATGGGAGCAGAGCCCCCCGCCTTTGCGCACGAGGCACTGCTGGTTGGTAAAGAGGGCAAGCTTTCCAAGCGCCTCGGCTCGCTTGGCTGCGATACGTTCCGCGAGAAAGGTATCGAGCCTGAAGCCATCATCGCGCTGCTGTCGCGCCTTGGCACGTCGCTCCCGGTCGAGCCGATTGCCGATCGCGCAAAGCTGCTTGAGACTTTTGATCTTGGCACTTTTGGCCGCGCCCCTGCGAAATTTGACGATGCGGAACTTGAACGGATCAACACTGCGATCGTGCACCAGATGTCGTTTGATGTGGTGAAGTATCGCCTGCCAGACGGCATGGACGAAGCCGGCTGGCACGCGGTCCAGCCCAATATTGCAACCGTTGGCGAAGTTGCGGAATGGTGGCGGCTTGTCACAGGCCCGGTTGAACAGCCCGAGTTCTCGGACGAGGACAAGGCCTACCTCAAATTGGCTGCTGAAACTCTGGCCTGGGGCGAAGACCCGTGGGGCGCGCTCACCAGCAGTTTGAAAGAGGCCACTGGTCGCAAGGGCAAACAGCTTTTCCTACCCTTGCGCCAAGCACTCACCGGTATGAACCATGGTCCCGACATGGGCGAGCTGTTGCCACTCATCGGTGAGCAAGAGGCCAAGACCCGTTTGCTTAAGGCGGCCGAATAGTCCCACAAACCGCCCCTTGTTGCTTGAGTAGTGCATAGCAAGCGATGGACAAAGACCGCTGATAAGATAAGACAAATCGGGGCTCGGTGCTTTAACCGGGCAAACAGGGACGGGACCGTTTTATGAAAATTTTGATTTGCACTTCAGTGGCGCTTGCCATGATCTCTTCGCCTGCGACGCAAACATTGGCAGCACAGGTCAGCGCAACCACGACTGGATCTGCTCAGGCATCAGCACCGGCCGCATCTGCACCCGCGCCGCTCCAGGTGCAAACCCGAAAACAGGCGAACGCCAAGCTTCCGGCGAACACCGAAGTTCTTCTGAAAATGAATCAGGAAGTGACGACCAAGGGCAAGACTTGGTCGGAAGGCGACACCTTCGCGCTGAGCGTCGTGCACGACGTTCTGGTCGGTGACTATGTGGTTATTCCTGCAGGCTCGCGTGCGACTGGCCGGATCACCTGGCTTACGAATAAGGGCATGTTCGGCAAGTCGGGTAAGATGGATATCGAGTTGGAATATGTGACCGTCAATGGTCGCCGGATCGATCTTGAAGGCACCTACCGTCAAGAGGGTGAAGGTAACACAGTTGCCACCGTCGCTGGCGTCGTCGCAGTCCCGATTGCCGGCCTTTTCATCACGGGCCGAAGCGGGCGCATCCCGCAGGGACGCGAGATGATGGCAACGACTGAACGCGACATCGAACTCGCTATTCCAGCAAGCGCGGTTTCACAGGGCGTTGCGCCATTGGCACCGTCGGCTGCCCCGCAAACTGGGCCTATGCCGGTTGAACCAGCATCCGCGTCAGCCGCTGCTCCTGCTGAACCAGACGAGCCGATGGCGGAGGAAGCCGCTGAGGGGGTGAGCGAAGAGACAACTCAAAGCTGAGATGAAGTACGCTAACTCGGCGGTCGCGGTCGGGCCTTTGTGCTCGCAGGGCGCGGCCGCTGAGACGGCCCAGGTACAGCTTGCCCAAAGCGCGCCAGCTGAAATCGCCGAGCTGGAAGGCTGGCTGACCATTCGCGACGTCTTCTACTCGCAAAAAGCGCTGGTTGAGAATCAACGCTAAGGGCGGGCGCTCAGCTCCCGTGCTTCTCCAACTCGTCCCCTGTCAGCGTCACCACGTGCAGCAGATTGGTCGAGCCCGGCGTTCCGAACGGCACGCCTGCCAGCGCAATCTGCTTTGAGCCCGCTTTGCCAAAGCCATGGCGAAGAGCCATGCGTTTGCCTTTGGCGATCATCTCTTCGAAGCTGCCGATGTCCTTGGTCACCACGGCGTGCGCGCCCCACAGTAAACCAACGCGGCGCGCGGTGCGGGTGCTGGGGGTGAGGACGAGGATAGGCGTGTCGGGTCGCTCGCGGCTGACGCGGCGGGCGGTGGAGCCTGATGAGGTGAAAACTGTGATCGCGCTGATCGGGACGGTGTCGGCGATGGTCATGCACGAGTGGGCAAGCGCATCGGACGTGGTCGCATCAGGCTCGGTTTCGAGCATCCGCACGCGCCGCTTGTAGTCGTCATCGGCTTCGATCTGGCGCGCGATGGAATGCATCATCGCGACCGATTCTTCCGGCCAATCGCCCGCTGCGCTTTCGGCAGAGAGCATCACGGCGTCCGCGCCGTCGTAGACCGCGTTGGCGACGTCAGAGACTTCGGCGCGGGTGGGCATCGGGCTCTCAATCATGCTTTCGAGCATTTGCGTTGCCACGATGACCGGCTTTCCAGCGCGCCGCGTCGCATTGACAATTTTCTTCTGGAGCGGTGGCACTTCAAACGGTTCAAGTTCCACGCCCAGATCGCCGCGCGCGACCATGATCCCGTCGGCCATGTCGATGATTTCAGTCAGGCGATTGACCGCCATTGGCTTTTCAATCTTGGCGCATAAAGCTGTGTTCGCCCCGCCATGGCTGGCCATGAGCTTGCGCGCCTCGGCCAGGTCTTCCGCGCGCTGGACGAAGGAAAGCGCGATCCAGTCGGCCCCCTGCTGGACCGCGAACGCCAGGTCCTTGCGATCCTTGTCGGTGAGCGCGGGGATGGGCACTTCGGCATCGGGCACATTCACGCCCTTGCGGTCGGAGATCACGCCCCCGACTTCGGCTGAACAGAAGATGCGGTTTTCGTCGGCCTCTTTCACCACCAGCTTGATCTTGCCGTCATTGATGAGAAGGCGTTGGCCGCGCTCCATTATTCCGAAAAGTTCAGGGTGGGGCAGGCACACGCGCGTTTCGCCCCCCGGCGTGGGGTCGCGGTCCAATGTGAAATGGCCCGAGTGGCGGATGACCGCGCTGCCTTCAGCAAATTCGCCGACGCGCAGTTTTGGCCCCTGAAGGTCGGCAAGAATGGTGATTGGGCGAGCGAATTCTTTCTCCATGGCGCGGATGGATTTGATTGCCGTTTCGTGATCTTCGTGCGAGCCGTGGCTCATATTGACGCGGAAGGCATCGGCGCCGGCCCTGAAAAGCTTGCGCAGCATTTCCGGGGAGCGGCTGGCAGGGCCGATGGTTGCCAGGATCTTGACCTTGCGCCCGCGCGGATTGATCCGTGAGTTATCTTTTTTCGTCATGACTCTCTTGAGATCCCAAAGCCCTTTGCATCGCTACCTTTGCTATGACACAGCCATATTGCAACTCAAGGAAAAGCCCGCATGAATACGAAAACCAGCTCTGATCTCGATCAATTGGACGACGCCGTTGCCGCCGCAGCTTTCCGCCGACTGGTGCGTCACCTTCAGCATCGCCATGATGCACAAAACATCGATTTGATGGGGCTTTCAGGTTTTTGCCGCAATTGCCTTGCCGATTGGATCCGAGATGCCGGGTTTGACGGTGACAAAGCTGCCGCGCGGAAGCTCATTCATGGCATGCCGCAAGAGGAATGGAAGGCGACGCGACAATCGCCAGCTACGCCCGAGCAACTCGCCGCGATGGAAGCGAGCATAGCCAAGAATAAGTCGGACTGATTTCCGACAGTCGGCTCTTAGCAGTCTGCTTTGTCGAGGCGATAAAGCTCAACCTCGCCGTATTTCTTTGGCAGCAGCACCCGGCCCACAGATGTGAAAGCGCATTCCTTGCAATTGTCCATCAAAAGCGCTGCGGCGAAACTTTCGGTGCAATAGACCCCGCCAACCGGCGTCACAGGTTCGATCCGTGCGGTGCGATTGACCTCGCCTCCGTACCATAGCCGGTTGCCGGTGATGCGGTCGGTGCCAACCCAGATCGGGCCGTAATGCACGCCCAAACGCATGCCTGCGACGGCGCCAGAGGGGACAAGGCCGCGCGGAATATCCGCCAATGTCTCCTGCAGTTTAAGCGCGATTGAGGCGGCGATGCGCGGTTCGTCCACGATGGCATAGACCGCATCGCCCCATGTGTTGCGAAATTCAACGTGGTCGCCAAAATCGCTCAGCACCTGGCCGATCCGCCCCATGACCGTATGCATGAAGGCGGGCAATTCGCGCTCTCCAAGCCTTGAAAAGCCTTTGTAGTCCGCGAACAGGATCGAGCGTATCTCGCGCTTGGTCCCATCGCCTACCTGCTGTTTTGGCGGAAAGCGCAAGTTTCGCGGTACGTTCCCGGCAGGGATTGTCACGCTTTTGCGCCCGAGATCCTGCCACAGCTTCATATCGGCTTTGGTGCCCGCGATGCCGGTCGCCGAGAAGCTGGCGAATTCGTCCGAGACAACCGCGATCTGATATGCCTCGCAATCGCGCTTTCCCGCCCGCAGCAAGGCAAGGCCCATGGCGTAAAGCGTGTTGTAGGCAAATTGATTGTCGTCGCCGACATAGTCAGACGGTGTTGCAAAGCTGATCGATTTGGCAGCGTTGCGACAGGCGTAATAGCGATCTTCCCAATCGTGCCCGCCACTCACCACGCTTTCGGCGATGAAATCGTCTTCGGCAAAGGGAAGAACCACGTTGAGTTCGGCGCCCCGCTCCAGCAATTGCTCGGCGATGACGATGTCGGCCCCGCAGGCGAGCGGACCGTATCCGACCGAAATGTCGAGCTCGTCCAGATAGTTGGAGATGCGCTGGGCAAGGGAGGTTTCCGCATCGCTCCCCGAATTGAACATATGTCCGCAAAACACCGCGACATTGCCGGTTACTCCGGTCTCTTCGGGGACGACTTCCAGCTCGTCCGGTGTCATTTCGACTGGCCTGTCCACTGGCTAGTCCCCCCTAATGCCTCGTGTCCCTTTGCGCGGGCGATCCTACAAGATCGGCGTATTCGCGCAAGCTGTGGGTAGTTTCGTGGAGAAAGCCGCATGCAAAAGCTGCGAAGCGCTGATAGAGCGCATCCCCTAGTTTCAATCTGATTCTCTCAAATAAGGAAATAAGACCTTGGCCGAAGCCACCGATGATCGCCTGCGCCTGCTGATTGAGCGTATTGAACGCCTCGAAGAAGAGAAGAAGGGCATCGCCGATGACATTCGCGATGTTTACGCCGAGGCCAAAGCGGTGGGTTACGATACCAAGATCATGCGCCAGATCATCAAGCTTCGCAAAATGAAGCCTGACGAGCGCTCGGAACAGGATATGGTGCTCGAAACCTACAAATCTGCTCTTGGAATGATGTAATTTTCAGTGTTGGCGGGGCGCTAGCCGAGCTGTCCCGCCAGCGCCGCGATGGCGACGGCCGTGCTGTTATGCGCTGCGTGAAGCGCGATCGCCGCCCACAGGCCAAAGCGCACGCGCACATATCCGAGCATTGAGCCCAGAATGAACTGGGGCAGCACGAGCGGCAACAGGATCGCAAGCGAGCCTTCATCGAAATTTGCCAAATGCACCAGTGCAAAAGCGGCGGTCGACAGCCAGAAGAACACTGGAAAGCCGCGCGCGAACCATCCGAATGTTGGCTTGTTGCGCAAGAGATAGAGGGCCGCGCCCGCCCCCACTATCCCAGCCATCGCAAGTGCAAGGCCAAGCGGCGGGAGCGCAATATGCGCAAGGCCAAAGCCGATGCCGCCTGCCAACAGCACCAGCAAAGCCGCGATTACTGCGGGCTTGCCAGAGAGCCAGCTGCGAAAGGCGATCTCTTCCATCACCGGCGCGCCAATCACCACCATCGCGATGATGCCCCATGTAAACTCCATCCCGGCCAAGGCGGTCGCAGGGATGTAGACGCCCGCCGCAATCAAAAGGCTGGCAAGCCCGATCAGCACCGCCATCGCCAGCAAATCGAGCGCATAAATACGGGCGAGCACGGTCAGTGCGCCCTTGCTTTTCGCGCTTATATCGAGGTTTGGACGCTTGAGGAATGCGCCGAATGCACGCCATTCTCCGGTCATGCTTGCGGCCGGGCCATTGGCAGCGGAGGTAATGTGCGTTTCGCTTGCGGTGATAGGGGTTGTCGTCATGTCGCTCATGGGGTTAAGGCGGTGCCACTAATTCAAGCTTAAGCGTGTCGCGAAAACACGCACGCCCATGAAGATACGGGCGCAAAGCAAAATCGCTGAGAAGAGTTTTCAATGGCAGGCCATTCCAAATTCAAGAACATCATGCACCGCAAGGGTGCGCAGGACAAGAAACGCTCGAACCTGTTTTCCAAGCTTAGCCGTGAAATTACGGTGGCCGCGAAAATGGGGACGCCAGACCCCGATATGAATCCGCGCCTGCGCCTCGCGATCAACACCGCGAAGGGCCAGTCGATGCCCAAGGACAACATCCAGCGCGCGATCGACAAGGCGAGCGCGGCTGATGGCGAGAATTACGAAGAAGTGCGTTATGAGGGTTATGGCCCGGGCGGCAGCGCGATCATCGTCGAAACGCTGACCGACAACCGCAACCGTACCGCTACGGCTGTGCGCACGGCGTTCTCAAAGAATGGCGGCAATCTGGGCACCGAGGGCTCGGTTGCGCACGGGTTTGAGCGTGTGGGACTGATCGAATACGCGCCCGAAGCTGGCGATGAAGACACCGTGCTTGAGGCCGCGATGGAAGCGGGCGCAGAGGACATCGAATCGTCTGAAGACGGTCACACCATCTGGACCGCCGCCGAAGATCTCCACGCCGTTTCGTCAGAGCTTGAAAAGGCTCTGGGTGAGGCAAAAGAGGTGAAGCTTGCATGGAAGCCAAACCTCACCGTCGAGATGGACGAGAAAGGTGCAGGCACGCTCCTTAAGCTCATCGACACGCTCGAAGATGATGACGATGTGCAAACGGTCTGGGGCAATTACGAGATTTCTGACGATGTCATGGACAAGCTAGACGTTTGAGGCGGCTTGAGCCTGTCTTTTTCGCCGCGCTGCTCGCTGCTTTTGCGCTCGCGATAGTGTGGCGGTTGGGACTGTTGCCGGATTGGATGATCGGGCTTTAGATGGTCAGAAAGCCATGATTATTTTGGGCCTTGATCCCTCGCTTACCTGCACGGGCTGGGGCGTGGTGCGCTGCGAAGGATCGCGCCTTGCGCATATCGCCAATGGGCAGATAAAGACCAATGCCAAGGCGCCGATGGTAGAGCGGCTCGCTCTGCTTCACTCCGAAGTGGCCAATGTCATCGCACAGCACAAACCCGACCGGGCGGCGTGCGAGGAGGTTTTCGTCAATGAGAACCCGAAATCGACGCTTAAACTGTCTCAAGCGCGCGGCGCAGTCCTGGCTGCGTGCGGGGGCGCATCGCTGAGCGTGAATGAACACGCTGCAAGGCTTGTGAAGAAGGCCGTGGTTGGAACCGGCGGTGCTGATAAGGCCCAAGTCGCAGCCATGATCAAGGTGCTGCTTCCCGGAGCAAAAGTTGCCGGACACGATGCAGCCGATGCGCTGGCGGTTGCAATTGCCGATGCGCATCTGGGCTCAGCGATGAGTGTTCGGGCTTAGACCCCGGCCGACTGAAAATCGTCGTCTTCGGTAATTTCGGCCACGAACAAAGTCGTCCAAGCTCCGATATAGGCGCCGATCAGGATCGAGACGAACGAAATGCCGCTGGCAACGCTCTCGCCACTGGAGGAGCGACCTTTTCCGGGTTGCGAACCGCTGTTGCTGTAAATGCTGGAATTGTCGCTTGCGCGCGTGCCCGCCGAAACTGCCACAGGCGAAAGCGCAAGCGCTGCTGCACCAGCGGTGATCGCTAATTTTGAAACCATGCGCGACATTGCAAATCCCTTGAAAGTTCAGCGCGCTCTAGGGACAAACACTAAAGGGCGGGTTAACTTCGATCTGTTGACGAGACTTACGCCGCAACCCTCTGTGCAGTGGGGCACGGGTAGGTTATGGCAAGCTGCCAACACGCGGAAGATAAGGATTTACGCTCAGGATGACCTTGCATCTCTACGGCATTCCCAATTGCGACACCGTCAAGAAGGCGCGCAAATGGCTCGATGAAAACGGCCTCGTTTACGTGTTTCACGACTACAAGAAAGAGGGCGCTGATGAAGGCAAAGTCGCCTCGTGGATCGGCGCGAAGGGCGTTGAGACCGTGCTGAACAAGCGCGGCACGACCTATCGCAAACTGTCCGATGAGGAAAAGGCCGGAGCAGCCGACAGTCATACAGCGGTCACGCTTCTCGTTCAGCACCCCTCCATGATCAAACGGCCAGTGGTTGAACACGATAACGGCATCCTCGTGGGTTTTAAGGAAGATGAATGGTCCGCTTCACTTTTGTAGCTGCGTGTCTAGCGCTTGTGGTTTCCCCTCTACCCGCCATGGCAAATAACGACCCCCTGATTATCGCCCACCGCGGCGCGAGCGGCGATCGGCCCGAGCACACTCTGGCGGCGTACGAGCTCGCAATTGATCAGGGCGCCGATTACATCGAACCGGACCTTGTGGTGACCAAGGATCTGAAGCTTGTCTCGCGCCATGAGAACGAGCTTTCCGGCACGACCGATGTCGCTGCCCGCGAGGAATTTGACTATCTGCGCCGCGAAAAGACCATCGACGGTCAGCGTGTGGCAGGCTGGTTTGTCGAAGACTTCACGCTCGCCGAACTGCGTACGCTTCGCGCAAAAGAGCGCGTGCCCGCGAGCCGCCCGGCGAACACACGCTATAACGGGCTCTATCAGGTTCCGACCTTTGAAGAGATCGTGAAGCTGGTGCGCGCGAAGGAGGCGGAAACAGGGCGCAAAATCGGTCTCTACCCCGAGCTCAAGCACCCCAATTTCATGCTCGAGGTTGAGGGGATCGACATGGTCGATCTCGTCCTGCGAGAGCTGCGCGATCTCGGAGTTAAACCTGAAGACCCGATCTTCATCCAGTGCTTTGAAGTGGGAACGCTTCGCCGCCTCAATCAGCGCAGCGACTTCAAACTGGTTCAACTGATCCACCCCGAAGGCGGGCCGGTGGACGAACCCGATATACGCTATGCCGAAATGGTGAGCCCAAGCGGTCTGGAAGAGCTTGCAACCTATGTCGACGGGATTGGCCCGTGGCTTGGCTATGTCCTTGACCCGCAAACCATGGCGGAGACTAGCCTGGTGGCTGACGCGCACGGCGTTGGCCTCAAGGTTCACCCGTGGACGCTGCGCAAGGAAAACGGTTTTCTTCCCGCAAGCCTGCAGAGCGAAGGCGGACCAGCCGACGACGGCCAGTGGCGCATGCTGTGGAGCGCAGCGATCAAAAGCGGCGCGGACGGGTTCTTCACCGACAATGTGAAAGAGTTTGTGGGGTTAGTTGAGGAAGGTTCTTAAGCCTTCGCCCGCGCGCTCAGGATATAGTTGAGCGTCTCGTCATCGCTAAGGTGCAGCCCCTTGCCCGGACGCCACGCGATGCCGCGGCGCTCCATCACCTCGAGACCGACCTCGCCCAGCATCTCTTCAAGCTCTTCAGGCGTCACAAAGTCTTCCCAATGGTGCGTGCCCTTGGGGACATAGCCCACTGCTTCTGCCGCGCCGACAAGCAGCAAGCGCGAGGCAGGTGTGCGGTTGGGGGTGGAGAGCACGAGAAGTCCGTCGGGAGCAAGCCGCGCCGCCACATCGGATAAGAATGCGCGCTTGTCTGCGACGTGTTCCACCACCTCGAGGCTGGTCACAAGGTCGAACGTACTAATGTCGAGCGAGGCGACCTCGCCCAGCATATAGCGAATATCAAGCCCGCTCCCTTCCGCGTGCGCGCTCGCCGCCGCGACATTATCGCGCGCCGCATCCACGCCTGTCACCTGAGCGCCGAGCCGTGCCAAAGGCTCACACACCAGCCCGGCACCGCAACCGATATCGAGCGCAGTTTTGCCTGTCAGCGGCCTGATGCTGCGTTCATCGGTGGCAAAATGTGCATCGACTGCCTGCCTTATGAAGCCAAGCCGCACCGGATTAACCTGATGCAGGCTTGCCATCTTTCCCTTCGGATTCCACCAATCTTTTGCAAGATCAGAAAAGAATGCAGCTTCTTCGGGGCGGATTGTTACGCCACTGTCATTGGAGCGATTAATTGGATCGACGTTTGCGTTTCCCATCTTCTCCCGTTAGCAGCGCCTTCGACACATAACCAGCAACACGTAACCAGCGATATTCAACGAGCCGGATCACACCAAGGGGGCTAGCGAGGCTTGGCCGAGACAGACACCAAGATGAAGAAACGCGTAGTCATGAAGTTTGGCGGGACCTCGATGGCGGGGACCGAGCGAATTCGCCGCGTTGCCAATATTGTCCGGGCGCAGGCTCAGGATAGCGAAGTAGGCGTCGTCGTCAGCGCTATGGCGGGCGAAACAGATCGGCTCGTCAATTTTTGCCGAGAGGCCAATGCGCTTTACGATCCGGCAGAATATGATGTGGTCGTCTCGAGCGGCGAGCAGGTGACGAGCGGACTTCTGGCGCTCACCTTGCAATCGCTGGGCTGCAAGGCGCGCAGCTGGCTCGGCTGGCAAATGCCGGTGAAGACGGTTGAGGCGCACTCAAAGGCGCGCATCTCCACCATCGACGCGCCCGAAATGGTCGCCAGCATGGAAGCAGGCGAAATTGCGGTTTGTCCGGGCTTTCAAGGTATTTCGGACGAGGGCCGCGTGAGCACGCTTGGCCGCGGCGGCTCTGATACATCTGCGGTGGCGGTTGCAGCCGCGGTGAAGGCCGATCGCTGCGACATCTATACCGATGTGGACGGGGTTTACACCACCGACCCGCGTATTGTTGCCAAAGCGCGCAAGTTGAAGGCTGTCACATACGAAGAGATGCTCGAGCTTGCATCTGTCGGCGCGAAGGTCCTTCAGACGCGCTCTGTGGGTCTTGCAATGAAAGAGGGCGTGCGCATTCAAGTGCTGTCCAGCTTTGTGGGCGATGATGCCGTGCCCGCAGACGAACTTCCCGGCACTCTCATCGTGTCGGATGACGAAATGGAACTCATGGTCGAAAGGGGCGAAATGGAACGCCAATTAGTCACCGGGATTGCTCACGACAAAAACGAAGCCAAGGTGACGCTGACGCGCGTGCCTGACAAACCGGGTGCTGTGGCCGAGATTTTTACTCCGCTGGCTGCTGCGTCGATCAATGTCGACATGATCATCCAGAACGTCGGGCGCGATAAGGGTGAAACCGATGTGACCTTCACCGTGCCGGCCGCTGACCTCGCGCGGGCAGAGGCGCTTCTGGAAGACAAGCGCGAGTCCATCGGCTTTAACCGCATCATCGCCGACACACAGGTCGCCAAGATCAGTGTGGTCGGTGTCGGGATGAAAAGCCACGCTGGGGTTGCAAGCACAATGTTCAGCGCCTTGTCAGAGCGCGGCATCAACATCCTTGCGATCACCACCTCCGAGATCAAGGTCAGCGTTTTGATCGACGAAGACGAGACAGAGCTTGCCGTGCGGGTTTTGCACACCGCTTACGGGCTCGACGCGGAAGATTGAGTGATAGCGACTGACTCGCCTAACGGTTTGTCGCAATCGGGTGTTCTTTGGCCCACGTTAAGGATGTCTGCTAACAGGTTGGTAAGAGTTTTTACCAGATCGTGAAGCTCCCAATTGAGGAGCCGCGCGATCTATGGCCTTGAAAGCCCACCTTGAACCTTTGTCTTCTGCTCAGGAAGCCTCGCTTGAGGCACGGCGGCATGCACGCCGGACCCTGAATCTGAGCACGAGCGGAGTGGCGGAAGACGGCTCTCCGACCAATGTGACGATCCACAATCTCTCGGCGGCTGGCCTTCTGATCGAAACCGATCTGGAGCTCGTGCCCGGTGACCGTCTGGCCATTGGTCTTCCCGATGTGGGGCCGGTGGGTGCGGAAATCGTGTGGGTGAGCGAGCGGCTATATGGCTGCGCGTTTGAGCAGGCCCTTGGCGAGGCAGCGCTTGCCGCGAGCCAGTTGGCAGCCAATCCGGCTCAAATCGGCGCGCGCGTCGAAGAAAGAGGCGCTGCGCCTGAGCCCGCGCGCGGCTTTGCCATGGGTGGTCAATCCTTTGGGACCCGACTCAATCGCCTGCGCCGTGAAAGAAGCCTTACCCTTGACCAGGTGGCCACTGCGCTCGGTGTGAGCAAGCCGACCGTCTGGGCGTGGGAGAAAGGCAAGGCAAAGCCCATTCCGGAGCGGATTCAAGGCATTGCCGAGGTTCTCGGCGTCTCGATCAGTGACCTTGCCGAAAGCGGCCCGGAAAGCTCGCGCGAGGCGGTGATTGCGCAATGTCGCTTAAGTATCGCTTCGGAATATCAAATCGACCCGGACCATGTACGAATCATGATCGAAGTCTGAGGCGCCCGAATCGCAGCGCCGAGTCGTTCATTTCACGCGACGAAACGTCGTTTTATGGTAAACGAAGAGAGCAATGATTCGTATTTTATATCAGTTGCTTAACGCAAGCTAACAAGGTTTTTCTCTGATCCCTGAGAAATGCGGGTTTCAACCGCAACGGGGCTCAAAATGTTAGTTTACTGGTGACTTTTGGAAAGTGCGGCTCATTCGGGATTGTTGTTGGTTTTTCGGGGGCCAAACGCATGTCAATGCACTTCAAACACGCCGGAGCGCATCAGCGCACGGTAAATAAATGTAACACGGCGGACGATGTTCTGGTTCGTCTGGATAGCGCAGGATTTATCGTCGACGCTTCGCACAATGCATCGCGCTTTGGGCTTGAGCTGGATGCACTTCTTGTCAAACCTCATATCGCGGATGTCGTCGACCCCAGCTCTCAGGCGAGGGTCACTCATTATTTTGAGCAGGTTATCGCGGGAGAGGGTGAAGCTCTTGTCAATTCTGGGGGGCTTGAATTTCCGCTTCACCAGATGCGCGCCGCTTTCACACAGGGCGAAGCGGATGCGGAGCACAGCCAACCATGCTGCGACATTGCGCACAATGATACAGTGCAAGAATGGTGCTCCCTCAAGCTTGTGCGCGTGGAGGCGGATGAGAAAGGCCGGTATGAGGCGCTCGGCACATTGCGCTCTATCGAGCCGAGGGTTCCAAGCCAGCACGGTTCTGCGAAAGGCATCAGCACCGATACCGTCACGGGGCTTTGTGGCAGGCGCGGATTTGCTGGCCGCCTTAATCAGGCCCTCGCAGTTGCAGAAACTGTCAGCGTTGCGTTGTTCGCCGTGGACGGGATGAAGGCGATCTACATGAACTACGGGCAGAACACGGCGGATGAGGTGCGCTGGGGATTTGCGCGTTTCCTGGAAGCGGTGACCGAGCAGGAGCATTTTCTTGCCCAGGTCGATGACGAACGCTTCGGCGTCATTTTGCCGGGCATGACCCCGCGCGAAGCACGCGAATGGTGCGGCGATGCGCTTCAACTGTTTGCGGGCCTGACCGGTTCGCCTGCGGGCCGCGCCAGTGACCTGACGGCCAGCGCAGGTGTCGCCTCTACCGAGATCAGCGCGGAATGGACGCTTCGTCAGGCGGAACTTGGCCTCATCATGGCGCGCTCGGCTGGTGGTATGCAAACCGGCTATTGCCGGGCGAATCCGCGTCTGTCGGACGGCGAATCGGTCGAAAGAGCGATTGCGCGTGCTGCTGAACAGGCGGCCGGGCAGGTGAACCGGCGCGCATCCTGAACGTTTGCCTTGAGAACTGTCTGAATATTTGGACGCGCGCTGCGCCCCTGCTAGGGCATGTCCATGTTTTCTACTGCCACGATCTTGCTCCTAGGCTCAGGCGAACTGGGCCGCGAATTTGTCATCTCTGCCAAGCGTTTGGGCGCGCGCGTCATCGCGTGTGATGCCTATGATAATGCGCCCGCCATGCAGGTTGCCGACAGCTGCGAAGTATTTTCCATGCTTGATGGCGCGGCCTTGCGCGCGGCGGCTGAGAAACACCGGCCCGACCTGATAGTACCCGAGATTGAGGCGATCCGCACCGAGGTTCTGGGTGAGCTTGAGGGCGAGGGCTTCAACGTCATCCCTTCGGCGCGCGCGGCGCAGTTGACCATGAACCGTGATGCAATACGTGATCTTGCAGCAGGAGAGCTTGGCCTCACGACCTCGCGCTATCGCTATGCAATGACATTGGAAGAGGTGCGCGCGGCGGCTGAGTATGCGGGCTTTCCTTGCGTGATCAAGCCGGTGATGTCCTCCTCGGGCAAGGGCCAGAGCAAGGTGGAGAATGCCGATGGCCTCGAAGAGGCGTGGGATTATGCCTGCGCCAATATGCGCGGCGACCGGGCGCGGGTAATCGTCGAGGAGTTCATCGCCTTCGACTATGAAATCACACTTCTGACCGTGCGCCACGCCACTGGCATAAGCTTTTGCCCGCCCATCGGCCACCGGCAGGAACGCGGCGATTATCAAGAAAGCTGGCAGCCCGCCGCCATGTCCGAGGGCGCGATCGCCAAGGCGCAAGAGATGGCGGTCAAAGTGGTCGAAGCGCTTCAGGGAAACGGCAAGGGCTGGGGCCTATTCGGCGTCGAGTTTTTCGTGAGAGGCGAGGAAGTCATCTTCTCGGAGCTTTCTCCGCGCCCCCATGACACAGGTATGGTGACGCTCGCCAGCCAGCGTCTTACCGGATTCGATCTTCATGCGCGCGCCATCCTTGGCCTGCCTGTGCCCGCCGTGATTGAAGCCGTTCCATCAGCCTCCGCCGTGATCCTCGCGGACCGCGAGAGCGAGAGCTTTCATTTCGACGGACTGGCGGAGGCCCTTGCAACCGATCCGGCCAGTGATGTGCGCATTTTCGGCAAGCCTACCACAAGGCCCTATCGCCGCATGGGCGTGGCGCTTGCACGCGGAAAAGACACCGATCAAGCGCGCGCGCTCGCTGCCGCTACGGCACGGCAGGTGCGCATAATCTACTCTTGATTGATCTTTTGATGGCGCGCGACTAATCGAGCGAGCCTATGACCACTTATTCAAAGACGGCTGCGATGATGCAGCGCGGCACCGACTTCCTCGGCTGCGATACTGCAATTCTTTGCGGCGCGATGAGCTGGGTTTCCGAGCGGAATCTTGTCTCTGCAATCTCCAACGCAGGAGGCTTTGGCGTGATTGCGTGCGGGGCCATGACGCCCGAGCTGCTGGACGCTGAAATCGCGGCGACCAAAGAGCTGACCGATAAGCCTTTCGGGGTGAACCTTATCACCATGCACCCGCAGCTGTTCGAGCTGATCGCGGTCTGCAAGAAATACGCTGTGACCCATGTGGTGCTTGCAGGTGGCATCCCGCCCAAGGGATCGGTCGAAGCGATCAAGAAGTTTGGCGGCAAGGTTATCGTTTTTGCGCCCACTCTGGCGCTGGCGAAGAAGCTGCTGCGCTCTGGCGGCGATGCTTTGGTGATTGAGGGGATGGAAGCGGGCGGCCATATTGGCCCGGTTGCAACCAGCGTTCTGGCTCAGGAATTCCTGCCAGCCCTGGCGAAGGATCACGTTGTTTTCGTTGCTGGCGGCATTGGCCGGGGTGAAGCGATTGCAGGCTATCTCGAGATGGGGGCTTGCGGTGTGCAGTTGGGCACGCGTTTTGCCTGCGCCACCGAAAGCATCGCGCACCCCGATTTCAAGAAAGCCTTCTTCCGCGCAAAGGCGCGCGATGCGGAAACCAGCGTTCAGGTCGACCCGCGCCTTCCCGTCATTCCGGTGCGGGCGCTCAAGAACAAGGGCACTGAAGAGTTCAAGCGCAAGCAGATCGAAGTCGCTGGAATGCTCGACCGCCAAGAGGTCGATATGGGTGCAGCGCAGCTTGAGATCGAGCATTTCTGGGCAGGCGCGCTTCGCCGTGCTGTGATCGATGGCGATGTCGAGAACGGCTCGATCATGGCGGGCCAGTCGGTCGGCATGGTTACCAAAGAGGAGCCGGTGGCTGAAATCATCACCGAGCTGATGGAGCAATGCGAAGCGGCTTTGAGCGCGCGGGTGGCGGCATAAATGATCAGCGACGAGACAGACAGCTTCGAGCTTCCTAACGCATCGATGGACCTTAAGGGGCACGTTGCTTTGGTGACGGGTGCCTCATCGGGTTTTGGTGAAAGGTTCGCCCGGGTCCTCGCAAGCCAGGGTGCGGCCGTGGCGCTATGCGCGCGCCGGGTGGACCGCCTGGAAGCATTGGCCGAAGAGATCAACGCAGGCGGCGGCAAGGCTGTTGCTATTGAAATGGATGCAACCGACGCCGATGCCCTCATCAACGCGGTTGAAACGGCGCAAGCCGAGCTTGGCCTTGTCGATATCCTCATCAACAACGCCGGCATCCCCGATGCACAGCGCGCGCACAAGATGGAATTGGAACTGATCGACCGGGTGCTGGGCGTGAACCTTCGCGCGCCGTGGATCCTGTCATGCGAAGTGGCGCGCAGGCTTCTTGCGGCGAACAAGCCGGGGCGGATCGTCAATATCTCCTCGACCGCGCATTACCGCTATGATGGCGGGGGCGCTGCGCTTTACGCCACCACGAAAACAGCGCTTGCCCGGATGACAGAGACACTGAGTGTCGAGTGGGCCTATGCCAACATCAATGTGAACGCGATTTGCCCGGGCATGTTCGTCACCGAAATGACCGACGGCATGTTTGAGCGCATCGGCGACCCGCGCCCGATGCTTGCCCGCCAGCGCGTGCCCGTGCCCGCGCAGATGGACACAACGCTGCTCTATCTGGTCAGCCCTGCAAGCGAATGCGTAACCGGCGCCGTCATCAAGGTCGATGACGGCCAATCTGCACGCATGAAGATGTGATCAGGCACAGATGAGCGAACCTCTAGTTCTCAAGCTGGACTGCAGCGATCAGCCCGGCATCACAGCGCGGGTGACCGCCTTCCTGTTTGAGCGCGGCTGCAACATCCTCGATGCGCAGCAATTCCGCGATGAAAGCAGCAATCGTTTCTTCATGCGCGTGGCGTTCGACCCGACGGGAACGACGTCTGATGAATTGCGCGGGGCCTTTGCAAAGCTTGCGCGCGAGTATGCGATGGATTGGGAAATCGTTGCAGGCGACCGTCCGCGCCGGGTGATCATCATGGTTTCCAAAGGCGACCACTGCCTTGTCGACCTGCTCTATCGCCTGCGCATGGGCGAGCTTAATATCGAGGTGGTGGCGATCATCTCGAACCATCCGCGTGATGTGGCGATCCGCACCGATATTGGCGACATTCCCTTCCATCACGTCCCCGTGACGGCGGATACCAAACCCGAGGCGGAGGCGCGGGTGCGCGAAATCGCTGAGGAAACGCAGGCCGAGCTGATCGTGCTTGCGCGCTATATGCAGATCCTCTCGGACGAACAGAGCGCGCATTTTGCGGGGCGGTGTATCAATATCCACCACTCCTTCCTGCCCGGTTTCAAGGGCGCGCGACCGTACCATCAGGCGCACGCGCGCGGCGTAAAGATCATCGGCGCAACGGCGCATTTCGTGACCGCTGATCTTGATGAAGGGCCGATCATTCACCAGGATGTGGAGCGCATCACCCACGCCGACAGTCCCGGCGATCTGGTGCGCAAGGGCCGCGATATCGAGCGCCGTGTCCTTGCAGAAGCGGTGCGCCTGTTTGCGAGCGAACGGGTGTTGATGAACGGCAAGCGCACGGTCGTTTTCAGAGGCTAACCCAGCCAACCGTCTTCGCGCAAGGTTTTGACCTGGGCACGGCTGACCGGCACTTCAAGCTCGTTTTTCAGGACCAGCCTTATATCGCGCCCCTCGCGCTTGTGGCTCATCACCGCTTCGCGTGCTGCCCACCAACTGCGGTGGACCTGACGCCCTTCACCTTCGGGCATGAGCGTGATCGCCTCGCTAAGCGACATCAGCACCAGCTCGCTGCGGTCAAACGCATGAACGCGGGTGTAGTGGTCTTCAACCGATAGCGCGAGGATTGCGGGAAAGCCTGTGGGCAGGCGCGCGTGCAGCTCGGTTTCGGCAATGACTGGTGTCGGCGTGTCTTGCGCTTCCGCTTCGACCGGGCCCTGAACCTCGGACACCGGCTCTGTGCGGGCGTAGAGAACATAGAAGAAGGCAAAAAAGCCAAGTCCGATGATGGAGGCGCCGATCCAGACGCGGCCAAAACCATCGCCCATCGCGACTTCGTTACCGCCCGACCAGTATAGAATGCCCCAGGTGATGCCGACCGTCGCCAACGGGATTGTGATCGCATATCCCCATTGCGGGGCAAGGCCGATCATCTTGGCAATGGCAGTTCCCACAAAGGAGAGCAATTGCACCAAGGCCCAGGCAGCGAGGAAGCCCCCGATCCAATAGGCGAGCCGCGCGCCAAGCGGCATATCGGGCGCCACAAAAAGCCCTGAAATCGCAAGAATACAGCCGCATAGAGCCATAATCCCCGCTTCTGCCAAAAGCCTTTCAAGCCGGGTAAGATGCATCAGCGCGGACCATTCGCGAATGGCGCGGACGATCCGCGCATCGCATGGACACGCGGCGCAGATGCGCTTGGAATTGCAGGCCGGAGCGTATTTTTGGAGCGGGAACGCAACATCGCTTCGCCTTATCGCGGAGTGCAAAAAGGAAACAAGAGCGACATATGCCAAACCCAGCGCCGAACACAGGATCCGAGCTGAAAACCAATCCCGCACCAGTGCGCGGGTCCGAAACTCTAAGCCTCGTCATCACGGGTGTACTGACGATTGTGGTCACGATCACCCTTACAGTTCTGGCGATGACCTTCGGCGGTTTTGCCGCGCCGCAGTCGGTATCAACTGGCGAGACCCGGCTGACCGTTCCTGTGATGCTGCATCTGGCAACGGTCGTTCCCGCTCTCCTGCTTGGCCCTTTCATCCTGTGGCGCGAGAAAGGCGATGCAGTGCACAAGATTCTCGGCCGGATCTGGGCGATGCTCATGGTTATCACCGCGATCGCTTCAGCCTTTATCGTTGCGCCGGGCGGTGGGATCGCAGGCTCGGGCTTCAGTCCCATTCACTTCTTCACCGTGTGGACGCTCATCAATGTGCCAGTCGCGATCTATCTCGCGCGCAAAGGAAAAATTCGCCACCACCGCGGCGCGATGACAGGGCTTTACGTGGGGTTGTGCATCGCAGGCGCCTTTACGCTTTTGCCCGGGCGCCTGCTCAACACTTTCTTCTTCGGGTAAGCGCAGGGCCTACCGCGCCGCCACCTGCTCGGCGCTTGCAGCCTCTAACGCCTTATCTTCATTCGCACGTGCGATGACATAGGCACGGATGGCGTCGATCTCCTCCTTGGAGAGGCTATCGGCAAAGCTCACCATGCCGTTATCCTTAAGGATGCCGTCATGCACCACCGCCTGCCAGCTTGCCGCATTGCCAAGCGTGCCAGAGCGTCTCAGATCCGGCAGCACGGTTGAGCCAACGGCGGCTGGCGCGTGGCAAACGGCGCAATAGCGCGCGTAATTGACCTTACCAAGAGCAATGGTTTCTGCGCTTGCGCGGCTGGGTGGTGGGTCAAGCGGAATGTCAGCAAGAGCCGGCATATCGGGAAGCGTCGCTTCGCCGCCGATCTTGAATACCAGCAGGCGCGAGATGTTGCGCACTGGACCCTGATCGTTGACGAGGTGGCCATCAGCGGTGATCGCATAGGCACCGCCCCAGCCAGCGAGGACCGCGACATATTGCTCGCCGTCCACAGTGTAGGTGATGGGCGGAGCAACAATCCCGGTTTGCGCGGCAAAGCTCCAGAGTTTTTCGCCGTCGGCGGCATTATAGGCCGCAAATTCGCTCGACGAATTGCCCTGGAATACCAGACCGCCGCCTGTTGCGAGCAGCCCGCCGTTCCAAGGGCCGGGAAATTCAACGGTCCAGCGCGCTTCCTGAGCGACCGGATCCCATGCCATCAGCTTGCCTTTGACCGTGCCATAGACCGATTTGCGAATGCCAAGATCGGGCGGCAGATCGCCAGCGCCAAGATCAAACCCCACGTTAAAGCCACGCGCTCGGTCGGGCTTCCAATCGGCTTCCGGCGCATAGGCAGAGGCCGCTTCGAAGGCAGGGATGTAAACCAGCCCTTCGCCAGGGTGGAAGGCCATCGGGTGCCAGTTGTGGCCGCCAAGTGGCCCGGGCATCACAACAGCCGGTGCGCCTGTTTTGTCGATCCGCGCTTGCGCGTTGAAGATTGGCCGGCCGTTTTCATCAATCCCCTCGGCCCAATTTTGCGGAATGTATTCCTCAGCCGAAATGAACTCGCCGGTTGCGCGGTCGATGACGTAGAAAAACCCGTTCTTGGGCGCCTGCATCAGGACCTGCCGCTCCTCACCTTCGATCTCCATATCGGCAAGGATGATGTGCTGCGTCGCGGTGTAGTCCCAGGTCTCGCCCGGGGTTGTCTGGTAGTGCCAGACATATTCGCCCGTATCCGGGTTCAGCGCGACGATACTGGAAAGGTAGAGATTGTCGCCTTCGCCCGTGCCATCTTCACCCGGCGAACGATAGGCGCGGTTCCACGGGCTTCCGTTGCCAACGCCGATGTAAAGGAGGTTCAGATCGGGATCGTAAGCCATCGAATCCCAAACCGTGCCCCCGCCGCCGATTGCATCGGAGCCAGCGAGCGCCTCCATGTTCCAGGTTTCTGCGGCAGCTTTCAGGTGCTCGGGCGCGTCATCGCCTTCTGTCCCGTCGGGCACGGTGTAGAAGCGCCAAAGCTCGCTCCCGTCCTCGACATCGTAAGCGGCAATATAGCCGCGAACGCCGAACTCTGCGCCGCCATTGCCGATGATGACTTTGCCATCAATGATGCGCGGCGCGCCGGTGATGGAATAGGCCATGTCCTGATTGACGGTGACGACTTCCCAATTGACCTTGCCCGTATCACGGTCGAGCGAAACAAGCCGCCCATCGAGCGTGCCCAAGAAAAGGTCATCGCCCCATGCGGCCAAACCCCGGTTGACCACATCGCAGCAAACCTTGACCCCGGTTTCGCCGGGCACTTGCGGATCATAATTCCAAAGCGGCTTACCGGTGGTTGCATCGAAGGCCTTCACCTTCGACCACGCAGTGGTGAGATACATCTTGCCATCGATCACCAGCGGCGTTGCTTCCTGCCCGCGCGCTGTGTCCATATCGGCATACCAGGCAAGGCCAAGCTCACCCACGTTACCGGCGTTGATATTGTCTAGCGGGGAGAAGCGCTGCTCGTCATAGGTGCGCCCGTGGGTGATCCAATTGGCATCATCATCGCCAGCAGCCAGCAGCATCGCCGCCGTGATGCCGCCCTCATCGCTTGACATCATCTCCTCGCATGAGGACAAACCCAAGGCGCCCAGCGCCAGAACCGGCGCAGCCCAAATCAGCTTTTTCATTATGTCTCTCTCCCAGCGGAACATTTCAGTCCCGTCTTGCAACGCAGTCTGCCTTGCAAAATACCGCTTGTCCATGGGGGGCACAAAAGCCTATCCATGCACGCAACAGCGCTGATCAAAGGAAGATAATCGATGTGTGATGAAGCCAAATTGAAAGAATGGGCGCGCGGACAATTGAACCGCCGCGAACTGGGCGTTCTGGCGGGTGCTGCTGCGATTGCGGCTTGCGCTCCGGATGCTGTGACCGCTGAGGGTGGCGAAGCAGAAGAGGGCGCAGTGGAACTCACACAGAATGATGTGACGTTTGAAACCGCTGACGGCACGATGGATGCGGTCTTCGTGCACCCGGCGGAAGGTGAGCACCCCGCTGTTATCTTTTGGCCCGATATCGCCTCAATCCGCCCTGCCAAGATTGACATGGTGCGCCGCCTCGCAAGCGAAGGGTATGCCGTCCTGATGCTCAACCCGTATTACCGCGATGTCGCGGGACAGCAGTTCGCCGATTTCGCCGATTTCATCGGAAGCGAAGGCTTTGCCAAAGTGTCACCCTGGCGCGAAAAACTCGATGCCGATTCGATCGGGCGCGATGCGACTTCTGCGGTCGCATGGCTCGACGAGCAGGAAGCTGTCGACACCGGGCAAGGCATCGGCACGCAAGGCTATTGCATGGGCGGACCGTTCACCATCTGGAGTGCGGCCGCTGTGCCCGAGCGGATCAAGGCTGCGGCAAGCTTCCACGGCGGGGGCCTCGTGCGTGACGACTACGACAAGAGCCCGCACAAGGTGCTTGGTGAAACCACGGCGAGCTTTCTGATTGCGGTGGCGCAGGACGATGATGCCGACGCGCCGACCCACAAGGATGAGTTTGCAGCCGCAGCCGAGACAGCGGGCCGTCCTGCCAAGATCGATGTCTATGCTGGCGATCACGGTTGGACCGTGCCCGATAGCCCTGCCTACGCTCAAGAAGCGGCTGAAAAGGCGCGCGCCGACCTGCTCGCGCTTTATCAGGAAGCCCTCTAGAGCCCGCGCCTCACAAGGCGTTTTCCTACAACATGGCCGCCGTTCTATGGCGCTCGCCATGCGACAACCTGCTCCCCTTTCTGGCCCCTTCTTCAATTGGTCAGAAAGGGCGCAGGTTTTTGGCCTTTGGACTGTGTCTCATGTGTCTCATACGCGGCGAGGGCGAACGCCCAGATCAGCCGTTTGAGGCGCGCTTTTTCTGGCGTTCGTTGGCAAGGCCAAAGCGGCCAAACTTACGATAGCGGGTCATCCAGCTCTCAAGGTAAAGACCCAGCGGACGTGCCTCGATGCCGAGGTCGGCAAGTGTATTGGCACCGTCCGCCACGACATTGCCCTCTTTCAAGAGCGCCCATTGGTTCCGGCTCATCGGTGTCAGTGGCAGGCTTGCGAAAAGTGCGCTTGCGCCATCCGGAACTTCGAGAAAGCGCCGCTCGCGTCCTTGCGCTTCAGCAATGCGCTCGTGGATTTGAAGCATGGTCAGCTTCTCGGGCCCGCCAAGCTCGAAGATCTTGCCACCGTGGGTTTCAGGCGACTCGAGCGCGGCCACAACAGCTTCGGCCACATCATCGACATAGACGAGCTGCAATTGCTTATCGTGGCCAAAGACCGGAAGCACGGCAAAATGCTCAATCATGCCGGCGAAGAGATTGATGAAGTTGTCGTCCTTGCCGAACACGATCGACGGGCGCAGGATCACCGCGTCTTCGAACCCTTCGCGCACAAGGCGTTCACCCAGAGCCTTGCTCTTGCCGTATTCGGTGGGCGAGTTTTCATCAGCGCCAATCGCGCTGATATGGACGAAGCCCTTGGCGCCATTTGCCGCCGCCGTGCGCGCCATGTGGCCCGGGGCCTCTCCCATGAGGGTGGTGAGATCGCCTTCAAATTCGCCCACCAGATTGACCACATATTCAGCCCCCGCCAGCGCAGCGGTGATGTGGTCGTTGTTGAAGAGATCGCATCGGGCAAACTGCAATTGGCCAAGATTGGCGAGCGGTTTTAGCGGCCAGCTTTTCTCGGGCCTGCGGCTCGCAACCCGGACACGCGCACCGCGCGCCAGCAGAGCTTGAACGACGTAGTTGCCGATATAGCCGCCACCGCCAAACACGGTGACCAGAGCATCAGACAAAGGAGAGGCCTTAGGCATGGCTCGATAATCCCATTGAGCGTATCACAATTCGCTCAAGCCCATGCGCCAAACGCTGTAAATGGGCAAGGGGGGATAGGGCGGAAATGGGTGAGGGCACCCGCGGAATTTCCTCAGCATTGGCTCTCGGTGAGGCGCGCCAGTCTTTCCCCTGCGACTGCATCTCTTGACGAAAGGGTGCCGACCGCCTGTTCGAGGCGGCGACATTCGAAACGCACGCCTTTGTCGATGTTGATGCCGATGATTTCGGCAAATGCATCGGGCGGCATCACTCGCGCTCCGCGTCGGAGGAAAGTGCTGTGCCAACGCTCGGCTCCGCTTACGATTTCGGCAACCACCGCGCGCGCTTCGCTGCCGGGTTCGCCCAAAACCTGTGCGCCGTACTGTTTAAGCAGCTCTTCCTCGGTCCGAGGGATCATGAAAAGAGCGGTGTACCGGCGGGCGGCCTGCGCCTCGTCACCCACTTCCAAAGCGATTTGAAGCATGGCTTGCTGCGCAACCGGATTACGCCAACCGCGTTGCGCTGCGTATTGGACGGTGATTGTTCCCGCCTCGGCCTCGCCTGCATTCACTTGCGCCTGTGTGAGGAGAAGCAGGTGTTCAGCAGGCATGGGGCGGCGTTCGACAAGTTTACGCGCCTCCGCAAGGCCAGCCTCTGGTGTCCCGACCGCGACAGTGTTGACCGCTACAATCCGTTGAGCCGAGGACCGCAACGACTCGGGCACATATCGGGCAAGCTCAGGATCCTTGCGCGATTGGCGGTCGAGCTGAACGCTGACACAAACGCCCGCGACCGCGAACAGGATAGCCAGCCAAAGAACGCGGCCAATCATAGTCTTGTCCCTCTTGGCGGGACGCTGAAACGCACCAGAAGCACGAGCGCAAAGGCAGCAAATGCCAACATGGATTGGTTGCGCAATGGGTAATCGGTTATCGATTGCGGCCCTCTCAAGCTCAACTGGGTAGGGGATATGGGAGCAAGTTTTACGGTTCTGGGCTTTGCAATTTATTACATCGGGGTTGTAACAGGCCGCATCGCGCGCAAGCGCTAAAGCTTGCCCGTCTCGATAAAGCTGCCGATCGCTTGGCGGAGCTGAGCCGCCGTGGCGGAGATGGGGGCATCGCCCGCGTTCATCGAGAGCCCTTCGTCAATCCTGGCTGCGAGTTCGCTTTCATCCATCGCGATCAGCACGCCGGGCCGACCGTCGAGATGGCGCGCGGTGGCGACCTGATGGTCGTTGCGGTGCTCGCCGTGGTCAAAGCGCCTCGGGAACAGGACTATTGGTTTGCCAAAGCGTTGCGCCGTCAGCACCGTGCCAATCCCGGCATGGGCGACAATCAATTTGCAGCGCCCGATCAACTGTTCAAATTCGGCAGGCGCAATGCTGATCCGCGCCTCCATATTCTGCGGCGTATATTCGCCTTTCCCAACTTGCGCGATCACCTCCATCCCGAGGCTTGGCGCGAGGTGGTCCATCGCCTCGATCAGCCGGTCGAAGCCAAGCTGCATGCCAACGGTCACGAGGATCATAGCACGGCCCCTTTGTATTTGACCGCCGAGCCGTCAGCCAGATGCTCCCATTGGGTGAGGCAGGCATGAGCGGTCTTCTTGGAGAGCTTGCCGCACATCGAAAGCTCTTCTCCATTGGCAACGCTGTCGATCCAAAGCGTTTTTGCGCCAACGAGACGGCCAGCGAGAAGGCAGAAATATCCTGGTGCGGCGCCTGTTGAGAGCACGATATGGGGGCGGTGCTTGAGAATGATTTTCGCAGCAACCAAAGCGCACAACAAAGCCTTGATGGGGGTGTTCTGATTGCAGTCCGGCAAAATGTCAGCATCAGCAAGGCCGCGCTGCGCCGCGATCTTGGCGTCGGTCGTGGCAAATGCAACGTCATAGGCCTCGAGCGTCTCTCTCAGAAGCATCAACTGCTCCCAATGCCCCCCGCTAGAGGCAACGGCGAGCACCCTTCGACGTGCCCCATTTGCAGTTTGTGCCCGCTCTTGTCCCATGAGTATGCGTATCGTTCCCAACCAGTTGTCGGGCCCGCCATAAAGTGCTCACCCGTGCCCGGCAATGTGGAAAGCTTGCTCTTGCCCCCGCTTATCGGCACACAGGCCCGCAAACAATTCAAGAGAGGATGAGATCGAATTATGACCAGCGCGAAAGGGCCGCTTACCGGCCTTAAAGTCATGGAATTTGCAGGAATTGGTCCGGGCCCGCACGTCGGCATGCTGCTCGCTGACCTTGGCGCAGAAGTTGTGCGCATTGATCGCCCGGGCGGCGCGACCATGAACCCTGTGGTTGAGCGCGCGCGGCACCGGGTCATGGTCGATCTCAAAAGCGAAGAGGGCCTCAAATTTTGCCGCGATGCCGCGAGCAAGGCCGATGTGCTCATCGAAGGGCTTCGTCCCGGTGTGATGGAGCGGCTGGGTCTTGGCCCAGACGAATTGCTCGAAGCAAACCCGCGCCTTGTCTATGCACGCATGACCGGATGGGGGCAGGACGGCCCACTCGCCAAGGCCGCCGGGCACGACATCAATTATATTGCGATCACCGGCGCATTGGACGCGGTCGGCAAGAAGGGCGAAGTACCGATCCCGCCGCAAAACCTGATCGGTGATTTTGGTGGCGGCTCAATGTATTGCGCCTTTGGCATTATGGCCGCGCTTTACGAGCGCGCACAATCGGGCAAGGGTCAGGTTGTCGATGCGGCGATTGTCGACGGCGTGACCAGCCTGATGAGCTTTTTCTTCGGCCAGCAGCACGGCATGATCCGCACCAATGAGCGCGGCACAGGAATGCTTGGCGGGGGCGCACACTTCTATCAGTGTTATGAATGTGCAGACGGCAAGGAAATCTCGCTGGGTTCCATTGAGCCGCAATTCTACGCCGAACTGGTTGCACGCATTGGTGCGCCAGAGCTTGCCGAAGGGCAGATGAACCCTGCCAACTGGGTCGATTATGCGGAGAAACTGACCGCGCTTTTCAAAACCAAGACGCAAGGAGAGTGGAACGAAATCCTCGAAGGGACCGATGTTTGCTATGGTCCGGTCGTCGGCCTCGACGATGCGCCCAATCACCCGCACATGAAAGAGCGCGGTGTCTACGTCGAGCACGAAGGCAAAACGCATCCGGCACCCGCGCCACGTTTCAGCCGCACGCCCGGCGAAGTGCGATCGAGCGATGATAACGGCGATGCTGTCGTCAAAAGCTGGCTGGCGGAAGGGTAGGCCATGGCAGGTAAATTCTTTGACGAATGGGAAGTGGGCGAGCGGCTTCAACACGATATCCGCCGCACGGTGACCGAGACGGATAATTTGCTGTTCTCAACCATGACCCATAATCCGCAGCCGCTTCACCTTGATGTTGAGGCGGCGAAGGAAAGCGGTTTCGGGCAGATTCTGGTGAATTCGACTTTCACCTTTTCGCTGCTGGTCGGTCTTTCGGTGGGTGACACTACGCTTGGTACGTTGGTGGCCAATCTTGGCTTTGACAAGGTGGTGACGCCAAAGCCTGTTTTCATCGGCGATACCTTGCGTGCCGAAAGCGAGATCAAGGAATTACGCGCCAGCAAATCGCGCCCCGAAGCAGGGGTCGTGACTTTCATTCACGAGCTGATCAATCAGCGCGATGAAGTGGTGTGCCGGTGTGAGCGTTCGGCGCTGCTCAAGCGAAAAGGTTCCTAGGCCGCTTCGTCCGCAAGTCTGGACGCTTCGCCGCCAAGCGCTTGCCACAAGATGATCCGCGCCCTTTGTGCAGCGGCCAGAGCAGCCGCTGCACGTTCGCCGCTGCTATCGGCGGCGCGGCGCGCTTCGAGCACTTCGAGAAAGCTGGCAAGCCCGGCGCGGTAACGATCATCGGCAAGGCTGGCCGCGCGCTCCAATTCCTCGCGTTCCTGCGCGGCGAGGGCGGCTTGCTCATCGGCGGCGGCGACAAGGCCATAGGCCGCCTCTGCATCGCCTAGCGCCTGAAACACCGCGCCGCGATAGGCCTGGAACGCAACCTTTTTGTTGGCTGCCGCGCCGTCGATTTCAGCCTCGATACGGCCAAAGTCGAGTAGGGGTGCTGCGACACCCGCGGTGAGTGTTCGCACCAGCGAGTCCTCGTCGAAGAAGTTGCTCGGGCTGAACGAGAGCAGTCCGATCACGCCGGAAAGCGTGAGGCGCGGAAAGCGCGAGCGGGCCGTGGCAGCAAGCTCGGCATCGCTCGCGGCCAGTTCCGCGGCGGCAGCAATTACGTCAGGACGGTTGGCCAGAAGCTCTGATGGCAGACTTGCCGGCGCTGCGTCCAGCGCGGGGGCTTTTGTTGGCAGGATCAAAGCTGCGGCGACCTCTTCGCCATCGAGGCTGGTGAGCGTAACCAAGCGGCCCAGAAGGCGCGCCCGCTCGCTTTTGAGGGCGGCAAGGCGCGAGCGCGAGGCGCTGGCCTGCGCTTCGGCGCGCACGCGGTCAAAACCCGGCGCAATTCCTGCATCCTCGCGCGTCTTGGCAAGCGCGGCGAGGCGCGTGGCGGCGGCAACGTCGCTTTCGATCGCCTGTGTCCGGGCATCAAGCGCGCGCCAATCGACAACGCTCGCCGCAATTTCGGACAGAAGCGCAAGACGCACTGCCGAGGCGGCAGCGGTCGCTGCGTCGATCCGGGCGATGGCGGCGCGTTCTTGAGCCTTCAGTTGCCCGAACATATCCGCGTCCCAGCGTGCAGTTATGTTCGCGCCGTAGGAAACTTGCGTCGTGTCAATCGCCTGCGCAAACGGGTTGTTCGAGCCGAATTGATTGGGATTGATGCGGGTTTCGGTGACACTGGCATCGACCCCGAGATTGGGAAGGCGCTGAGCTCCGGCACGGCGGGCACCGGCGCGCGCCGCTTCGACGCGGGCCGCTGCCTCGAGCAGCGTCGGCGACTTTTCGAGAGCGGCGGTGGAAAGGGCCACAAACCCCGCATCCTCGCTCGGCATTAGAGCCTCGAGCGATGCGGCATCCTGCGCATTGGCCGCAAAGGCATAGGTTGCGGGCAGTTCCGGTAAGGGCGTCGCGACCTCGGGCGGCGGGCCGGCGACGCAGGCGGTGAGCGAGGCTGCAAGGCCAATCGCTGCAAGGCGGGTGTAAAGCGAGGCCATCGGCTTACTCCCCACCTTCTTCAGAAGCATCGGCATCAGAGGCGCTGGCATCAGCCGCGCTGGCGGCGGGGATAAAGGCGTCGATCTGCTGTCCGACACGGAAGACATCACCGCCTTTGTCCTGCGGAAGAGCATAAATCACCTGAAGTACGCGCACATCGACCCGCTCGGCTGCGCTGTTGGTGAGCGAGCGTTTGGGAACCACCTGCGGTTCGACCCGAACGAAAGATGCCTCGACGCGAATATCCGCTGCACCGCGCGGCGAGACAATGGCGGGCGCTCCAAGTTTGACGCGCGCCGCTTCGTTCTCGTCGATATCAACGCGAATGTGCAGCGGGTTGGTCTCACCCATCTGGATGAAAGGTTCTGCGCCGCCTGCCCCTTGTGTTGCGACAAATTCGCCGGGGCGCACGTTGACTGCGAGGATTTCGCCAGTGATCGGTGCGCGAACCGTGAGGCGCTCGATCTCGGTGCGCACGCTGCTGGCGCGGGCCTGGGCTGCATTGAGCCTTGCGCGGGCAAGCGCAAGACGGCTCTTGGCGGCCTCAGCCTCGCCTTCGACACGGATGATCTCTGAACGGCTGACCGCTGCAGGGTCCGAAAGGCTGTTGTAAAGCGCGAGCTGTTCGCTGGCGGTTTGTCGGGCGGTCCGCGCCTCGGCAATGGCCGCGCGCGCTTCCTGAATGGCGGCGTTGGCTTCCGACAACTGCGCGCGGGCAGAACGGGCATCGACGAGGAACAGCGGCTGACCCTTCGCCACGCGATCCCCCGGAGCAACACGAACATCTGTGACGAGGCCCGACAAAGCCGAACCGATATTGATCACCTCACTCGCTGGTTCGACAATACCGGCGCCCGCCACACGCGCGCTGTTCGCCAGCTCGCCGGTGGCTTTGGGCGGCTCGTTCGCGGGCTCCGCAATCGAGCGATCGGGCAGACCGAAAGCGATATAGAGCACCGCGCCGATTATCCCGATCAAAGCGAGAACCGGCAGGACTTGCCTTGAGAAACTGACGTTTGAGGGAAGAAGGGCCATGGTGTTCTCTTGGGTTGAGTAAGCGTTGAACAGGTGGGGTTTAGTGACCGTCGGGCATTTCGGTTCCGTCGTGGGTGACGACGCCGTCTTCCAGAACGAGAATGCGGTCAGCGAGGTCGAAAATGCGGTTGTCGTGGGTGACGATGATGCAGGCGCGGTCCTTGGCCACGGCCACTTCGCGCAGCAGGTCCATCACTCGCCGGCCCGAACTCGCGTCAAGCGCAGCGGTGGGTTCATCGCACACAACGAGGCGCGGCTCGTGCACCAATGCGCGGGCAATTGCCACGCGTTGTTGTTGTCCGCCGGAAAGCTGGTTGGGGAGTTTCTCCGCCTGATCGCCAATGTTGAGCTTGTCGAGCAGTTCCTTGGCTTTCTCGCGCGCCTCTTCGATTTCCATACCCTTGGCGATCAATGGCACGGCCGCATTGGCGGCGGCATCGATTGAGGGGATGAGATTGTACTGCTGGAAGATGAAACCGATGTTCTCGAGGCGAAAGTTCACAAGCTCGGTATCCGACAGCTTGTAAATGTCGGTGCCGAACACCTTCACCTCGCCCTCGGTGGGCCACAAGATGCCGCACATGATGGAGATCAGTGTGGTCTTGCCCGAGCCGCTTTCGCCAACCACGAACGTCATCTCGCCTGACCGGATATCGGTGTCGATACCGTGGAGGACGCGGATGGTGGATTGGCCGGCCTGAAAGTCGCGCACGATGCCGCGCGCGCAGATTGCGGTCTCGGCGCTGGTTTCGCTGGGGGTAGGGGATGCGGGGACGGTCATCTAAACACCGATGCAGGTTCGGTGGACAGCACGCTGCGCAGCGCGAGCCAGCCTGTGATTGCAAGGATCAGGATCACTGCTCCCATACTGATCAACGGGATTTGCCATGGAATGTAAAAGCCCTTGAAAAACGGATTGCCGCTGAAGCTCCACAGGAAGATCGCTGTGCCCATGACGCCAAGCGCATAGCCAATCGCGCCGACCATTCCGGCCTGCACCGCGACCATCCGGACGATCTTCATATTGGTGACACCAATCGCCTTGAGCGCGCCGAACTGGCGGATGTTGTCGCGAATGAAGAGGCTGAAAGTGAGGCCAACGATTGCCACGCCGACGACAAAGCCGAGAATGACAGTGATCCCGAAATTGGTCGGGATGCCGGTGTTCTCGATGATGAAGTTCACCCCCGCCTCGGCAAATTCATCGCGCGTCTCTGCTTTCAGGCCGGTCTGCTCCTCGATCCGGGCCGCGACTTCACCGGCGGTTAGCCCGTCGCTTACGCCCACCAGCACAAAGCTTAACCGGTTGCGGGTGCCGGGCACAAAGTTCAGGGCGCGCGAATACTTGGTGTAGAGGACCGCGGTGCTGGTGAAGGCGGGGATCGAATCGGCAACGCCGCGTATTACGGCGCGCTGGTCATTGAGTTCGAGCCGTTCACCCATCACGTCTGCGCCGGGCCCGAACATATTGAACAGGCCGCCATCGTCGATGATCACGGTGTCGGGCTGCTGGAGAGCTTGCTTTGACCCCTCGACCAGGTTTTGCGGAAGGCCGATCAGGGTCGCATCATCGACCCCGATGATCGCCACCTGCTCCAGATCGCCCTCTTTCGTGCGCACCGATGCAGCAGAGCGCAAGTGCGGAACCGCCCATTCAACACCGGGGACAGAGCGCACTTCGTCCAAGGCAGTCGAAGGCATGGCGTAGCTTACGTCGGTGGTGCGGCTGACCGGGTCCATCACCCAGATTTCCGCCTCGGGCGCATTGTAGACACCGCTTGCGCCGCGTTCGATGAGGTTGACGAAAATGGTGAGCTGCTGCGTGATCAGCAGGGTCGAAAAGGCGATGCCGAACAAAAGTCCGTAGAACTTTTGCGCATCCCCTGTGAGCATCCGGATCGCAATCCACAGCATCGTTGAACCACCACCTTGTTCAGTAAACCCATCCTTGGAGGAGGGCTTGCGCAAACCAACAGAATCGCTATTAATGAACGACGCCGTTTACTTAAACGGGTAAATGAACGGGGTCGTTCATTTTGTCAACTCAGCAATTCCGGGCGAGTTCCTTTAAACTTGAATATTCCGATCTCATCGAACCCGAAGACTTCCGCTGAAAAGCGGAAAGCCGGGCGTCCACTGGACGAAGCCAAGCGTCAGGCGATCATCGCGGCCGCGTCCGACCGCTTCATGCAAGACGGCTTTGCGGCGACCTCGATCGAGCAGGTCGCAGCCGATGCCGGCGTGTCCAAGGTCACGATCTACAACCAGTTCAGCGACAAGCGCGGGCTGTTCGCCGCCTCGATCGAGAGTGAGTGCGAAAAGATGCGCGGCTATTTCACCCTTGATGAAGTGCCCAGCGGCACCATCGAAGAGCGGCTCACCACCATTGCCGAGGCAATGGTCGCCTTTCTTTCGCGCCCGGAAATGATCCAGTTCGAACGCCGTATCGCCGCGGAGACAGAGCATGAGGCCGGCGTTGGCCAAGCCTTCCTCGAAGCGGGCCCCTGGCGCATGAAAGCCGCATTCAGCGCATGGCTTGCCCATGCCAGCGAAAAAGGCGAGCTCGCAATCGACAACCCCGATATTGCCGCTGAACAGTTCGTTTCCATGGCCAAAGGCATGGGCGATCTGGAACGCCGATTTGGCGGAGCGCCGTCTGATGAAGAGAATAAAGCGCGCATTCACGGGGCCGTTTCGGTATTCCTTGCAGCCTACCGCGCCAACTGATCGTATTTTCAGGCATCAGTAAGCGAAATTTGTGCCTTTGGCCCGAATGCGCATTATCTTGCGATTCATGGGACCTGTCCTACATTGAAGGCTCATACAAGGAATCGAAGCGAATGAACGACCAGAACGATCCGAACGAGCAGCCACCCGAGGGCCAGAATCCATGGGTGCGACAGCTGATGATCTGGGGTGGCATTTTCATGGCGCTCCTGCTCGTTGTCTCAATGTTCAGCGGCGGCGGGCAACCGGCTGGCAATGCGATCCCCTATTCCGATTTCCGCGACCAGGTCGCAGCGGGCGCAGTGAAGGACGTGCAGATCGGCGATGATATCATCACCGGCACCCTTAAAAGCGGCGAGGCGTTCAGCACCGTTCCGGTGACAAGCGACACGCGCATCACCGCTTTGCTTGAGGAAAACGACGTTCAGTTCACTGGTACCGCGCGCGAGCAGCAAAGCCTGCTCCTGCTGATCCTTGTGCAAGCTTTGCCCTTCATCCTGATTCTCGGCATCGCCTTCTTTGCCCTTCGCCAGATGCAAAAAGGCGGCAATGGCGGTGCAATGGGCTTTGGCAAGTCAAAGGCCAAGATGCTGACCGAGCGGTCTGGCAAAGTCACCTTTGACGATGTCGCCGGTATCGACGAGGCGCGCGAAGAGCTGGAAGAGGTGGTCGAGTTTCTAAAAGACCCGACCCGCTTTTCCAAACTCGGCGGCCAGATCCCGAAGGGCGCGCTGCTGGTGGGTTCGCCCGGCACCGGTAAGACGCTTCTCGCCCGCGCGATTGCGGGTGAGGCGGGCGTGCCGTTCTTCACCATTTCAGGCTCCGACTTTGTCGAGATGTTCGTAGGCGTCGGCGCAAGCCGCGTGCGCGATATGTTCGAACAGGCCAAGAAAAGCGCGCCGTGCATCGTCTTTATCGACGAAATCGACGCGGTGGGCCGCTCGCGTGGCCACGGCCTTGGCAACTCCAATGACGAGCGCGAGCAGACGCTCAACCAGCTTCTCGTCGAAATGGACGGTTTCGAGGCCAATGAAGGCATCATCATCGTTGCGGCAACCAACCGCCCCGACGTGCTCGACCCCGCGCTGCTGCGTCCGGGCCGGTTCGACCGTCAGGTCGTGGTGCCGATCCCCGACATCGACGGGCGCGAAAAAATCCTTGGCGTTCACATGAAGAAGGTGCCCCTTGCACCCGACGTGAACCCGCGCACGATTGCGCGCGGCACGCCCGGTTTCTCGGGCGCGGACTTGGCAAACCTCGTGAACGAAGCGGCTCTTCTGGCTGCGCGCCGGAACAAGCGTCTGGTTGCGATGCAGGAATTCGAAGACGCCAAGGACAAGGTCATGATGGGCGCAGAACGCCGCTCCATGGTCATGACCGAGGACGAGAAGAAAATGACCGCCTATCACGAGGCAGGCCACGCGCTTGTTTCGCTGAACGAGCCGGCATCCGACCCGATTCACAAGGCGACGATCATTCCGCGCGGGCGTGCTTTGGGTATGGTGATGCGCCTGCCGGAGCGGGATAGCTACTCCTACCACCGCGACAAAATGCACGCGAACCTCGCGGTTGCGATGGGTGGCCGGGTCGCTGAAGACATCATCTTTGGCCACGACAAGGTGTCGTCGGGTGCCTCTGGCGATATCCAGTATGCGACCGATCTTGCCCGCAACATGGTCACCAAATGGGGCATGAGCGAGAAGCTTGGCCCGCTGCAGTACGAGCAAAGCCAGGAAGGCTATCTCGGCATGGGTCAAACCGCACGCACCATGGGCGGGGCAGAGACCAACAAGCTGATCGATGCCGAGATCAAGTCATTGGTTGAAGGCGGGCTCAAGCGCGCTGAGGAGATCCTGAAGTCGCAGGAAGACAAGCTCCATACGCTCGCTCAGGCTCTGCTCGAATATGAGACGCTGACCGGCGAAGAGATCGACCAGCTTATGAAGGACGGCAAGATCGACCGTCCCGATGAGCCAAAGGGACCCAACATCGTGAAGCCTGTTGCCGGTTCGACGGTTCCCAAGGCGGGCAAACGCTTTGGCGGATCGGGCGATGAGGCACCGCAAGGCGCATAATAACCCTCGCATTCAAGGCAATTCGAAAGGGCGCTTGGGCATGGCCGCAAGCGCCCTTTTTCTTTGTCGTCAGAACGCCCCCAGCAAGAGCAGCGCCTGAAGGAACAGGAGTGCGATGATCCAGATAAAGACGCTTAGCACCATCAGCCGCCAGAACGCCGAAAAGCGCGAGAGGTCATAGGCCCCGCGCAGCTGTTTGTAGATGTGGATCGGGGGGATGATAAACAGCGCCATAACGACGAACCCTGCGCCAATGCCCAGCGTTCCGATCACCGATAAGGCGATGAACAAAAGCGACATGAAGGACAGCGAATAGGTCACGAATATCGCGTGGTCATAGGCTTTGAACCGCCGTTTCCATGCAAAGATCAGCCACACGAACGGCAGCGAAATCGGGATCAGAAGCCAGCTGAACTTGTAACCGTTGGCCTGCAATTTGTAGAGCATGAGCCCGGGATTATCGCGCCATTTTTTCAAGAGCCCCTTGTCGATTGTCTCAACGCCGGTGAGGTTCACATCGACATTGGCGTTGTCGGTGAACAATGCCTCGTTCAAATTGTCGAGCATATCGGCGGAGGCTGCCGAGCCGTCCTGGGCGGCTTCTTCCTGAAGATCCTCGACGATCTCTTGCGTGGTCAGTTCGCCCGCTGCCTCTCGTTCGAGATAGCCTTCGATCGTGGTGAGCTCTTGCGCCAGCCTGTCTCGCTCCGCGCTGTTTTCGGGCAGCTCGGCGATTTCATTTCGAAGCCGCTGCGCCTCCGCCTCGCCCTGTTGGCGCACGATTTGCGCAGCGTCGGGCACGTTGACGTCGGTGGGCGTGGTGAGCCCGACCATCTGGAACACCGCGAACATGGCAAAGATGCTGAACAGGAACATCGCCATCGGGCTGACGAATTTGGCGCGTTCGCCGTCGATATAGCGGCGCGTGAGTTTGCCCGGCTTGAAGGCAAGCAGCGGGAGAGTGCGCCAGAGCTTGCCATCGAGGTGCAAAACGCCGTGCATCAGATCATGGCCAATCGCGGCAAGCGAGCGGTGCACCTCGGTCTTCTGCCCGCAATTGGTGCAGAATTTGCCCGGCGCATGGGCGCCGCAGTTGAGACAGCTATCGGGGCCATGCGGCTTGCCCGCGCCATCGCCGCTGCGCGTCGGCTCCACTGCGCGGCCAATTACGCCGCCTTCGACCACTGTGCCAATCCCCTCGGCGATGTCACTCATGTGAAGCTGCCCCCGCTCGTGTTGCGCCGCATTATAACCCTTGCGCGCGGATTGCCAAACGCCGCTTGAAGGCACAAAAAAGGCCGCGGGGAAGCGCGGCCTTTCAAGTTCGGTTTGGTATCGCCCGGCTTACCCGTCGTAATCGGCCCCGATCGAGGTCGAGCGGGTTGGCGCCGACGCAGTGATGCGAAGAGCCTCTGCCGACTGGCTGAGCGAACCGATTTCGTCCGCATCATCTTCGTCGTCGGGAAGGATCTTCTGAAGGCTGGTGACGAGAGCTTCGTTAAGCTCCTTGGGCTTGATCGTCTGCTCGGCGATTTCGCGAAGAGCCACAACCGGGTTCTTGTCGCGGTCGCGATCAAGCGTCAGTTCGCTACCGCCCGAAATTTCGCGAGCGCGCTGCGCTGCAAGCAGGACGAGGTCGAAGCGGTTTGGAACCTTATCGACGCAATCTTCAACGGTAACACGTGCCATTAATCGGGCCTCTTGGAATCTGGGTTCTTTGGGAAAGAGGGTCGCAGCTAGGGTTTCGGACGCCAAGAGTCAAGAAATTCCGCCTTTGGCGCCGCGCGCGCAAGCCCGGTTCTAGCCGTCCACTCCCCAGCTTGAATAATCGCGCGTCACGGGCGAGGTAAACTTGGTGATTTCGCTCTGGAAGTGGAGCTGCACATCGCCGGTCGAACCGTGGCGCTGCTTGGCAACGATCAGGCGCGCCTTGTTCTTGATTTCGAGATATTCCGCCTCCCACTGGGCGTATTTCTCCTGCACCTCCATGCTGCTCGACCCGTCGGGATTGGGCATTTCGGGGCGCTCTGCCTCTTTGTAATAGTCGCCGCGATAGATGAACCAGACCATGTCGGCGTCCTGCTCGATCGAACCGGATTCGCGAAGGTCGGAAAGCATGGGCTTCTTATCCTCGCGCTGCTCCACCGCACGGCTCAGCTGCGAGAGCGCGATGACGGGAACACTCAGTTCCTTCGCCAGCGTCTTCAGGCCCCGGCTGATCTCGGAGATTTCATTGACGCGGTTGTCATTGGCTCTGCCCGACCCTTGCAAAAGCTGAAGGTAGTCGATGATGATAAGGCCGATATCGTGCCGCCGCTTCATCCGCCGCGCCCGCGTGCGAAGCGCGCCAATGGTCAGGCCGGGCGTATCGTCGATGAAGAGCGGCAATTCCGCCAGACGCTGGCTGGCAAAGCTCAGCCGCTGGAAATCATCGCGTGTCAGCGTACCGGAACGAAGCGCCTCGGATGACACTTCCGACTGCTCGGCCAGGATACGCGTGGCAAGCTGGTCTGCGCTCATCTCAAGGCTGAAAAATGCCGTGGGCGCGCCATAGCAATGTTCGCCCCCTTCGCTTTGCCATTTGAGATATTCTTCGGCGCAGTTGAATGCGATGTTAGTCGCAAGCGAGGTTTTGCCCATGCCCGGGCGGCCCGCCAGAATGATAAGGTCGGAATTGTGCAGGCCCGATGTCTTCTGGTCGAGCGTTGCCAGCCCCGATGTCTTGCCCGACAAACCGCCGCCCGAATTCATCGCGGCTTCGACCATCTTGATCGCTTCCAGCGCCGCCTCGCGGAAACTTGAGGCTTCCTTGCCGGTCGCAGCGCCTTCTGCCACGCGATAAAGATCGGCTTCGGCCTGCGCGATGCGGTCGACCGGGCTTGTCTCTTCCGATGTGTCGAGCGCGTCTTCGACCAGTCCCCGGCCAACGCTCACCAGTTCACGCAAAAGCGCCAGATCATAAATCTGCTGCGCGAGTTCGCGCGGCGCGAGAAGCCCTGCGCCGTTCGCGGTCAGCTGCGCGAGATATTTGGGTCCGCCAAGCTCTTTCAATGCCTCATCGGCCTCGAAATGCGGGCGCAAGGTGACAGGCGAAGCGGTCGCATTGCGTTCGATCAGCGCAAGGATACGCTCATAAATCCGCTCGTGCAGCGGTTCGAAAAAATGCTCGGGCCGGATCGGGGTCTGCAATTCCTCGATCACGCGGTTGTCGATCAGAACCGCACCCAGAAACGCGGCCTCCGCTTCAAGGTTGGAGGGGAGTTTACGCCCGCCTTCAGCGGTGTTTTCGACAAGGGAGATTGGGGTGGGTTCGGCCATCGGCATCTCAATGCTCGTTGACCGGGGTGGAGGCAAGCGCAAGGTGCGACAAATTTGTTTCCCTTGGCTGTGGATAGCGGGGATTGGGTACAGTTGTGCTTGAATTTCCCCCTTCGCATCTGCGAAAGCTGCGCGCAGCATGTCCGATGACAAACCCGATTCAGCGAGCAGCCCGAGCGGCACGCATCGCATTGCCCACATCGCTCTTGATGAAGAGACGATCCTGTGGCGCAACGCCGATGTCGAACAGGAACGCCGCGTTGCGATCTATGACCTGATCGAGGAAAACACCTTCAAACCCGTGCGCAGTGCGACACGCGGCGCGAAAGGCCCCTACCGTCTGAAACTGGCGGTGCAGGACGGGCGGCTGGCGATGGAAGTCGCTGACAAGGACGAAAACCTACTCGAAACGCTTCTCATCGGCCTTGCGCGGTTCCGCCGTCCGATCCGCGAATATTTCGCGATCTGTGACAGCTATTACCAGGCAATCCGCAAGGCGACCCCAGCCGAGATCGAGACAATCGATATGGCGCGGCGCGGTATTCACAACGGCGCTGCGGAACTTCTGGTCGAGCGGCTCGAAGGCAAGGTTGAAACCGATTTTGCCACCGCTCGGCGGCTTTTCACCCTTATCTGCGTCCTTCACATCAAGGGCTGAGGCAGAACAGCGTGGCTCGCAAAAGCAGCAATAAACGTGGCCGCAAGAAGGGCGGGCTCGGCATCTGGGTCTTTCGGGGTGCGGCGCTGCTGGTGCTTGTTGCGATTACCTTTGGCGCGTGGTTCTGGTGGGATATGCGTGTCTGGCGGCCCGATACCTCGCTTTATCCCGAACAGGGCGCGGTTGTGGCAAGCGGCGCGTCTGGCACGAAATTCGACACTCTCGCTGCAATCGGTGCGCAATTTGTCTATCTCGAACTTGGCGGGGCGGCCACTGCGCCTGATCCGGGCTTTGCCGCGCGATTGAGCAATGCACGCTCGTCCAAGCTCAAGACCGGTATTTCCATGCCGTTTGACCCCTGCCTTAAAGCCGATGCGCAATCCTCGCGCTTTACCCGGATGGTGCCGCGCGATGCCTCGCTCTTGTCACCGGCGCTGACCTTGCGCCAGCTGGGTTCGGCCTGTGTCCCTGCGGTCAGTGATGCCGCCGTAGAGGCAGAGCTGATGACGCTTATCAACCAGATAGAGATGCATTCGGGCAAGCCGGTCATTTTGCGTCTGGCGCGGGATTTTGAACTTCGCCACGACATCGCCCGCATGATCGAGCGCGATTTGTGGCTTGAACGCGACCGCGCAAGGCCCGATTACGCCGGACGCCCGTGGCTTTTGTGGAGCGCCAACGGCCAATATGTTTCCGAGGCGTCCGAAACGCCAATCGAATGGGTAGTGGTGCAAAGATAGTGAGCAAGCGATGAGCGAAAACAAGGATCAGCTGATTGCAGCGGCGAGGCAAGCCGCGACCAAGGCTTACGCGCCCTATTCCGACTATCAGGTCGGAGCGGCGCTTTTGTTCGATGACGGCGCGATCATCACCGGCACCAATGTCGAAAACGCAAGTTACGGGCTGACCGTTTGCGCCGAAAATGTCGCGGTGGCCCGTGCCTTTGGTGAAGGGCGGCGCGGCGGATTGACGGCGGTCGCGGTGGTCGGTCCGCTGGACAAGGGGGATGGCTCACCGATTACGCCGTGCGGTCGCTGTCGCCAGGTGTTGAATGAAATCGCGGGGCTGGGCGGAACCGATCCGGTGATTTATTGCGTTGGCCGCGACGAGGTGCGCGAAGTAACCTTGTCACAGCTTTTGCCCCACGCTTTTGGACCCTCGCACCTCGATTGAGTTTTTTGGCACGTTCGCGCCTTTCGTGTGTTGGTTAGTTGTAACCGACGAAAGGTCCTCATGTTTTTTGAAAACTCTATCGCTGATGCAGCCGCTCGCGGAATAATCATCGCTGTCATTGCGCTTGGCTGGATGAACCTGCTCATCCGCATGAACGGGCTTCGCTCGCTGTCCAAGATGACCAATTTCGACTTTGTCACCACCGTTGCTTTCGGCTCGCTTCTTGCAGGCGCCGCACAGGTGAGCGAATGGACCGCGGCCCTGCAGTCCTTCGCAGCGATGCTGGGCCTTGTTCTTGCGCAGGCGGCAACCTCGTTTCTTCGCCAGCGCTCGGATGCGGTCGCCGGAGCGGTCGGCAATGAGCCGTGCCTGATCATGCGCAATGGCGAATTCGATGAAGAGGCTCTCAAGGCGACCAATGTGCGCCGCGAAGACATGATCGCGAAACTGCGCGAGGCCAATGTTCTCCAGATGTCGCAGGTGCGCGCCGTGATCCTTGAAACCACCGGCGATGTGTCGGTCCTTCACGGAAGCGAGGAGATCGACGAGATTATTCTGAAAGACGTGCGCGGCGCGTCCTAACTTCCCAGGATGCCGCTCAGCGGGTTCTTGCGGAAGGCACGCTCTTCCGCGCCGATGTAGGAGAAGATGCCATTGAGCCCCTGATCGGTGACCGAGCGGTTGATTTTTTCGCGGTTGAGGCCGGCACGCCCGATAAAGGAATGCTGCTGCGCCAGGCCATCGAAGGTCTTGTAAATCCCGGCGCGTTCCAATGCGCTGTCGACGAGCGGATTGAGGCGCGAGTGCAGGCGGTCATTGGCCGACGAGCGCAGATATTGCGTGCCGCCATCGCTTTCGCGGATGATGCCGGGGGCATCGGCAAAGGAGAGCTCGTCAATCGCGTCGCGGAAGATCGGCTTGGCCTCGCCTGCAGCAACGCCCGCGGCATCGTTGATTTCGCGCGTGATCCCATCGAGCACGCCCAGATCGCTCGCCCCGCCAAGGATGCCGCCAAGAACGCCGCCCGCGCCCCCCAGCACATCGTTGCCAAGGATATCGGTCCCCAGATCGCCCACAATCGGCAGGCCGATGCGCACATCCTCATCGCCGTAAAACGCGCCGGGCACGGCCAGCTTGTCGAGCGCGCTATCGGTTGCCTTGCCAAGGATCGAGGACAGGCCCAGCCCGCCACGGCCACCCAACAGCCCGCCCAGCCCTTGCGCATGGACGCTTGCCGGCATCAGCCCTGCGCCAAAGAGCATGGTGGCACCTGCGATAAAACGGCGGCGATCGGGTGATACAGTCATGAGCTTGCCTTCCAACTTTCGTGGGTCTGAATGCTCTGTATCACGATTTCGCCCTGAACCGTGGGTGTCGGGCTTGTAAACTTATGTCAGCTTTGATCGAGCCATTCGAGGAGCGCGGCGAGACAGTCGCGGGCGAGCATCTTGCAACGTTCCGGCGACCAGCCCTGTTCGGGCTCGGGAAAAGCGGCGAGGTCCTTGTAAGGCATTTCCAGCGTCATTGCGCACGCGCCGAAACGCTCGGCCACCTGATTGGTCGAAATCGCAAGGTTCGCGCGGCCAGCCGGGGTCTTTGGATAGCCAAGCTCGGTCTGGAAATCGGGGGTGCGCCGGTCAAGGATGCGCTCATAGCGGTAGAATTCATCGCCAAGCGCGTCGGTCCACGAAGGGATGCCTTCAAAGCCTGCGAGGAAAACAGCCGGGATCGCTTCATCGCCGTGCACATCCATCGCAAAGTGGACGCCGGTTTCGTCCATCTTGTTGCGGATCGCGAGGACTTCGGGAGAGGCCTCGGCGGTGGGCTCTGCCCATTCGCGGTTGAGGTTGGTTCCTGCCGCATTGGTGCGCAAATGCCCGCGGCGTGAGCCATCGGGATTGCAATTGGGCACGATGTGGAAACGGCACTTGGCCAGAAGCGAGCGCGCAACCGGATCGGCGGGGTCGGTGAGGCATTCAAGCGCCCCTTCCATCCACCATTCGGCCTGCGTTTCGCCCGGGTGCTGGCGCGCATAGAGCCACACCTGCTTATCGCCTTCACCCATTTGCAGCATGTCGAGCGGCTGGCCGTCCAGCGTCTCGCCAATGCGGGTCAGTTCGACGCCTTCGCACGCGGCGGCTTCCGCGACGAGATCGTGATGACGCTCCATCGAATAGGGTGCGAAATAGGCGAAATAGGCGATGTTGGAGGCTGGCGTGTAGTGGATTGTGAGCGTCCCGCCGCCCTCGTCCTTGTCGAAGGAAGAGGCAGCGCGCGCCCAATATTCGCGGTCTTCGGAAACACACGCATCATAACCGGGCCAGCCGCCGGGATAGGCGCTGTCGTTCAGCTGCGTGATCTTGAGCGTGAGTTCCTCGCCCGCTTGGCACGCAACGCGGAAGTGGAACCACTGCTTGAACTCGGAATTGTGGTCCTTGGGGATGGCAAGGTGCGCCGATGCGCCGTCGATCGAAAGCACTTCGATATTGCCGCTGTCAAAGGCGGCATCAATCGCGATTTGGGTCATTCTATTCCTGTTCCTGAAGGTCATTGGGGCTGATCGAAATGGTCTCGCCATTGCCGCCCGGGAAGTCTTTGAAAAGCGCTTTTGCCAAGGCAGCGGCGCTCGCCTCGATTTCTGCATAAGGGGAGTTGATCGAAACCGCCTGCTGGGCGCGGCCCTCCCATAGCGAATTGCCCCTCGCATCGGAAATGCGAACCGACAATTTGGTAAGTGCGTTGGGTTTTGCGGTGTTGCCGCCAAGGTTGATGCCAACGCCAAGGCCAAGCCCGCTGCCATAGCTGCCGGTCGAGCCGCCAACGCCCACATTCACCGGCCCGCGTGAAGAAGCGGGGGCAAGTTCGTCGCGGCTGGTTTCGACGCGGGCAGTCTGCACGCCCATCTGGTCCTGCGCAATGACGGTGTATCCAAGCGCGGCAAGTTCGGCCGCCACGGCATTGTAGAATGCGGTGCGGGCGCGCTCGTTCTTCATTTCGCGCGGGAAAGTGATCGCAATCTCGCCCTCACCGATGGGCGCGCTTGCCGCGCTCAGATCGCTGACAAAGCGGGTGACCTCGACCGGGCCCGAATAGGCAGTGCCTGTGCACGCGCTTATCGACAGGCCCAGGAGGACTGCGGGGAACGCTTTGACCAAGCGCGAAGTTGTGGCGACCATCGTTTTATCCTTCACAAATTGATTCACGACTTCGCAGGAGCTTGGTGCTAGCCAGCGTGTCATGACATCAGTAGCGCAGACCACCTTAACGAAACCCGCCGCGAATAAACAGGCCGTGCTCGTCACGGGCGGTGCGGGCTATATCGGCAGCCACGGCGTTCTCGCTCTGCTGGACGCAGGGTGGCCGGTGGTGGTGATCGACAATCTCACCACGGGATTTCGCTGGGCTGTGCCCGATGGCGTGCCTTTCTACGAGGGCGACATCGAGGATGCACAGCTTCTGGCGCGCATCTTTGCCGAGGAGAATGTCGGCGCGATCCTGCATTTTGCAGGCTCGATCGTCGTGCCCGAAAGCGTCGAGAACCCGCTCAAATATTACCACAACAACACCGCGAAAAGCCGGGTCCTGATCGAAGCGGCGGTGAAGGCAGGCATTGGCCATTTCATCTTTTCCTCGACCGCTGCGACTTATGGCGTGCCCGATGTGGAGGCGGTGAGCGAGGATACGCCCCAGCGACCGATCAACCCATATGGCTGGTCAAAATTGATGACCGAACAGATGCTGGGCGATGTCGCGGCTGCGCATCCGATGAATTTTTGCGCGCTGCGTTACTTCAACGTCGCAGGAGCAGACCCGCAGGCGCGCACCGGACAATCCACCGCTGGCGCGACGCACCTGATCAAGGTTGCGCTCGAAGCCGCCCTTGGCAAGCGCGAGTTCGTCGGGGTCTTCGGCACCGATTTCGATACGCCCGACGGGACCGGAGTGCGCGATTACATCCACGTCAGCGATCTGGCGTCCGCCCATGTCCACGCGCTCGATGCGCTGATGGCCGAGCCGACCCGCTCGCTCACCATGAATTGCGGATATGGCCGCGGCTTTTCGGTGCTCGAGGTGCTGGACGCAGTCGACCGGGTGACGAACACACCGATCGAGCGCCGCCTTGAAGATCGCCGAGCCGGCGATCCGGCATCGCTGATCTCCGACCCGTCGCTTATCCGGCAAACCTTGCCGTGGGAGCCGCAATACGCCGATCTCGATACGATCATCACCCATGCACTCGCCTGGGAGCGCAAGCTTACCGAGCTGCGCGGATAATCGCGACCCTTCACGCGCAAGGAATCGGTTGACGAATCCGCGCAGGCTTCATATGTGCGCATCCAGAATTTCGGCGCGCCGGACCTTCCCGGGCGCGCTTTTTATTTGAAAGCTTGAACAATGAAGATCCGTAACAGCCTCAAGTCGCTGAAAAACCGTCACCGTGATTGCCGCGTTATCCGCCGTCGCGGTCGCACCTATGTGATCAACAAGACCAACCGTCGCTTCAAGGCGCGCCAAGGCTAATTGGCGACCCTTGCGCCGGGCAGCCGGCGTGAGTGCGATTGGTATGTGTGATCGGCCCGCCTCCGGCATAGGAGCGCGGGCCGCTTCTGTTTGAGGTTCAGGTGTTTGAGGATCAGGTACAAGTGAGCAAAGCCGTAGTCTTCGATGTGGGCCGGGTGCTGTTCGGCTGGCAGCTTCGTGCGCTGTTTGAGAAAATCATCGCCGACGAACGCGAGCTTCAATGGTTTCTCGATACCGTGGTCACCGAAGAGTGGCATTTCCAGCATGATCGCGGCCGCGCGCTTGATGACATGGTGCCGGAACGCATCGCGCAATTTCCGGCCTATGCAAGCCACATCGAAGCCTATCGCGAACGCTTCAACGAAACGATTACCGGTCCGGTCGCGGGCGTGCATCCAATCGTGCACGAATTGAAAGATGCGGGCGTTCCGCTTTATTGCCTCACCAATTTCGGGCACGAGCTGTGGCACGGGTTCCGGCCCGAACAGCCGATCTTTGACGTGTTTGAGGACATCGTCGTGTCTGGCACCGAAAAAATCGCAAAGCCGAAACCGCGCATCTATGAAATCGTCGAGGAACGCAGTGGCCGCGACGGTGCGGATCTGTTCTTCACCGATGACAATCCGGATAACATCGCGGCGGCGAGAAAGCGCGGTTGGGACGCGCATCTGTTTACCGATGCCGCGACCCTTCGCGCGCAATTGGAAGCGTCAGGTTTCCTTTAAAGAAAACGCACCCGCGTCACCCCCAAAAAAATCCCCGACAAGCCGCCATTGGGGCTTGCCGGGGTGTTGCAGTCTTGCCCGCTTGGACTGGCGGGCTGGGGAAGCGCGGGCCGCGTCGTGTGGTTGGGGGGAAGTGACGCAGCCCGCGGATGGAGAGGGTTGAAAGGTGTGCTAACGGCCCCGATCAGTTGCCGTTGCAGCGTGCAAGCTTGTCTTCGGCGAGCGCTTCGCCATTTGCGACAAAGCCCTTGATCTCACCGACATCGCGGGCAAGGCCGCGGCAGATACGCGACGCGCGCGAAGAACCCTTGTTCGCGACACAGGTCGTGCCCTTGCACGCCCATGCAACGCCGCCAGCTACGAGGCGGTCGTCTTCAGCAGGCTGCGCCAGTTGCGCGCGGTAGTAGGGGCCATTGTCGGCGATCGCCGGAGCGGCGCCAAGGCTGAGAGTGGTGTAGGCAATCGCCGATGCAATGACGGCGATACGTTCGGCGCGGGGGAGAGAGAGGGTCATCTTGTATTCCTTGTTTATGGTGCCTATCTGGCATCATGCTGCATTGCACCGTTTCTTTTTGAAACCGATTGCGAATCACCCTCTAGGTGATTAGGTTGCAGCTTGCAACTAAAATTTGTCATTTTCCGCGCACTGCTCACAAGCCCCTGTTCAGCAGCGATTTTGCGATTTTTGCAAAACCGGTTAAAAAGGTTGCAGCAAGAGGACTGATTATGGGTGAAATGAGAGAACCGCTGCGCGAGTTGATCGAATGCGGCCTGCCGCAAGCGCTTGAAGTCATGGGCGAACGTTGGTCGTTCATGATCCTGCGTGCGAGCTTCAACGGCTTGCACCATTTCGAGGAATTTCTGACCGAGCTGGGCATTGCCCGCAATATCCTGTCGAACCGCCTCGCAAAGCTGGTCGAGCATGGCATTCTGAAGCGTGAGCCTTGCGCCGATGACCGTCGCAAGGTCGAATATCGCCTTACGGAGAAGGGCCTCGACCTGCTTCCGGCGATGATTGCGCTGCGCCAGTGGGGCCAGAAATACAGCGTCGAGCCCGTGCTCGAAGACCCCGTGCTGGTCGATGAATTCGACCGCCTGCCAATTGGTCCTGTGTCGATTGTCAGCCACGATGGCCGCGTGCTTGACCGCACCGAGTTGAACATGGTGGCGCGTGCCGATGTTGGCAAACGCACCGACGGCACCATCGCAGTCCCGGGCGCGGTTGATCTGAAGGCCGCCCAGAAGGCCACCGCTGGCTGACGACACCCCACCACGACGCACCCCGGACGGACGCTATATAATCGTGCGCGGGAGGCTTTGGCGCAGCTCAAACCCCGCCCTTTCCGAGCAAGAGCGCGAGACGTTCGTGCATCAGCTGATGGAGGCCCGCCGGGCGGTAGGAGCTGCGAAGCGCGCCGATGACCGGCAGGCAGAACGTGCCGCACGCAGCCGTGTTCAGGAAGCAAAAGTCGCCCTTGGCGAGCGCGGGCCGGTCTGGTGGAGCGATGGCGCACCGGATCAAAATCGAAAAATGGTCTGGAATTCCACCTATGCCGACTGGTGGACGAAGAGCGGGCAGGGTAGCGAGGTCTGAAGCTCCCTTTTCCTCACCAGAAGACTGCCCAGCGATTGTGACACTCGCCACCGACACTGACACTGACACCGATATCGACGCGGCGCCCGGGGCGATGGGCGCATTGCCGGGCGAGGTCTATGAAACCTTGCGCCGGACCTTTGGCTTTGCCGGCTTTCGCGGAATGCAGGAGGCGGTGATCGGGCGGGTCCTTGCAGGGCAGCACACGCTCGCTTTGATGCCGACGGGGGCTGGCAAATCGCTCTGCTATCAAATTCCGGCTTTGACGAGGCCGGGGACCACCATCGTCATCTCACCGCTCATCGCGCTGATGCACGACCAGATCAGGGCGGCGCGCTCTGTCGGGATAAAGGCGGCTTCCATGACATCGGCGGATGAGGGCAATGCCGAGACCGCAGCGGCCTTGCGCGCGGGCGATCTCGACCTTCTCTACGTCGCCCCGGAACGCGCCAACACCGGCGGGTTCCAATCTCTCCTTTCGAATACCGACATCTCGCTTTTCGCGATTGATGAGGCGCATTGCGTTTCGGAATGGGGGCACGATTTCCGGCCTGACTACCGGGCTCTTCGCGAAATGCTCGAGCGATTTCCCGATGTGCCGCGCCTCGCTCTTACAGCGACTGCGGATGAGGTCACGCGCGAGGATATTCTCAAGCAGCTCGGCATTGCGCCAGACGGGCTGATCAAGGCCGGCTTCGACCGTCCCAACATCCGCTACCTCATTCGCCCGCGCGCCAATGTCGCCAAGCAGATCAGCGAAGTTATCGCCAAAACGCCCGGAGCGGGCATTGTTTACACATCGAGCCGCAAGGGCGCCGAAGATCTGGCCGAAAGGCTGGCCTCGACCACGGGCCGCAATGTCGCCGCCTATCACGCAGGGCTTGCGCCCGAAGTGCGCGCACGCACGCAAGCTGAGTTCGTGGCGTCCGAAGACATGGTGATGGTCGCGACCATCGCCTTTGGCATGGGGATAGACAAACCCGATGTGCGCTTTGTCGTGCACGCCGGCCTGCCCAAGTCGATCGAGGCCTATTATCAGGAAACGGGCCGCGCGGGCCGCGATGGCGATCCGGCTGAGGCGCATCTTTTCTGGGCCGCGAGCGATTTTGCCAAAGCGCGCCAATGGCTGGGCGATGTGAGCGAGGAGCGTCTTCCCGCCGAGCGTGCGCGGCTGAGTGCGCTCGCCAACCTTGTCGAAACCTCGCAGTGCCGCCGCAAGCTCTTGCTCGCCCACTTTGGCGATGATCTCGCGCAGGATTGCGGCAACTGCGACCGTTGTCTGGAGCCGCCGCAGGTTCTCGATGTGACCGAAACCGCGCAAAAGCTGCTCTCGGCGGTGTATCGCACAGGGCAAAGCTTTGGCATGGGCCATGTGGAGCGGGTGCTTCTGGGCCGTGAGGACGACCGGGTGATCAGCCGCGGCCACGATAAACTATCGGTCTTCGGCATCGTCGGCGGGAGCGAGGCGGCGCTCCTTAAACCTGTGATGCGGTTCTGCACCGCGCATGAAATGCTGGTGACGACAGAGCATGGCGGGCTTGCCCTTGGCCCGGAGGCGCGCGGCGTCCTTAAAGGTGAGCGCGCGGTTGCAATCGCAGAGCCGCCCAAGACAAAGCGCCGCCGCTCTGGTGGTGGTTCAGGTGGCGCAATCCCCAACCCGGTTGGCGATCCGCTGTTCGATGCGCTCCGCGCCAAGCGCGCCGAGCTTGCAAAGGAACACGGCATCCCGGCCTACATCATTTTTCACGACAGCGTGCTGCGCGCCATGGCCGCTTTCCAGCCCCAGACCTTGCGCGAAATTGGCGAATTGCAGGGCGTGGGCGAAAAGAAACTCGACACCTGGGGCCACCACTTCCTCGAGGTCCTGCGCGAACATTCGGGCGCGAGCTGACCGCCACGAACCGGGCGCAATCGGAACCATCCTCCTGTCTTGGCAGTTGAACAGGCATGACCCGGCTGGCGCGGGCCTGTCCGGCCCAGACACGCAAAGACAAAGGAAGTTCCCATCTCACACACCCTCACTCTCCAAGCCATCCGTCCGGTGACCCATAACACGCAGGAACTGACGTTCGAGCGTCCCGACGGTTTCGACTTCAGACCGGGCCAGGCAACCGATTTCGCATTGGACAGGGATGAGTGGCGCGATGAAAAACGTCCTTTCACCATGGCCTCTTTGCCCGATGCGGACAAACTCCAGTTCGTCATCAAATCCTATCCCGACCACGATGGCGTCACCGAACAGATCGGTCAGATGCAGCCCGGTGCGAAAGTCATCATCGAAGAGCCCTGGGGCGCAATCGAAGACCGCGGGCCGGGCACTATCCTCGCAGCAGGCGCAGGCATCACCCCCTTCATCGCGATCCTGCGCGCGCGTCTGGCGGACAAGGGCACGCTCGATGGCTATCGCCTCATCTTCTCCAATTCATGTGAGAAGGACATTATCCTGCGCGATGAACTGAGCGCGATGGACGGGCTTGAAACCCGCTTCGTCCTTTCTGATGAGGAGGTCGAGGGCCTTCATCATGGCAAGATCAATGGCGATCTGCTCGATCAATTGGGGATCGAAGCCAACAGCACCTTTTACCTGTGCGGCCCGCCCGAATTTGAAGATGATGTCGCCTCTGCCCTGAAAGAACGCGGTGTGTCTGAAGACAAGATCGTGCGCGAAGAAGACTGAAGCCCAGCGCGGCGCTCCTCAGCTCTGCGCCTCTTCCAAAAGCTCGATGCTTTGCGCGGTCGCAGGCAGCGCGTCGTCCGGGCGGTAGCTGCTGCCCAGTTTTTTGGCGAGGTCGCGGGTCAGCAGCGCGTTGATCGCATTGCCAAGGTTTTCGCGCTTGCGCCCTAGCTTGCGCAAGGCCTCTGCATCCCATTCGACATAACGAACGCCTTGGGGCGCGACGGTGGTGGCGGTTGTCTTGCGGTTCAGCACAAAGGCCACTTCTCCCACGAAATTGCCTTCGGGCAAGCGGAACGGGCGTTCGCGTTTCTCGACCGAGATTACGCCTTCAAAGACATAGAACAGCGCATCGGATGGCTCGTCCTCGCGGGTGAGCACCGTCCCTTCAGCGTCTTGCGCCACGCGCCAGCGCGCAAGCTTCAGGACGCGGCGGAACTGGCCGGGGTTGAGCGTTTCGAACGCATCGAAAAGCTGTTTTTCATCCTCGGAAAGGCGCAAGGTGGTGCGTTCAAGAGCAATCTGTCCCAACACCCAGAAATTGATCGCGACAAAAAGCACACTTGTGATGATCGGGTCCCATAAAGGGCCGCCGGGCAACAGGAAATAATAGGCGATGTAAACAAAGGTCGAGACGACAATCAGAACGCGCAGTTTCAGCTCGTCCCGGATGGCGTAAGCGATCAGCAGAAGCGCTGCGCCTAGATAGATCAGCCAGGAGGAATCGAACACGGGCATGAACAGCCCTCTAGCTTGCAAATCCTAGGGTGCACGAACTTTCTGCCGATAACTCAACGCCTCGGCAATATGCGGGCGGCCAACTTGAGCTGCGCCGGACAGGTCTGCAACCGTGCGCGCGACTCGAAGCACGCGGGTGTAGCTTCTGGCTGATAGCCTCAATTTTTCCGCTGCTCGCATCAACAGCGCGCGGCCTTCTTCGTCGGGGGAGGCGTGGGTTTCAAGGGCGTCACCTTCCAATTCGGCATTGGATCGGACCCCGCGCTTGCCCGCATGGGCTCTTGCCGCTGAAACCCGCGCTGCAACCGCGTCGCTTCCTTCGGCAGGGGGCGGCAGGGTAAGGTCCATCGCGGAGACCGCCGCCACATCGACATGGAGGTCGATCCGGTCGAGCAGGGGGCCGGACAAACGCGCCTGATAATCGCCCATGCAGCGCGGGTAGCGGTTGCAGTTTTGCGCAGGATCGCCCGCATATCCGCACCGGCACGGGTTCATCGCCGCGATCAGTTGGACGCGCGCGGGGAAAGTCACATGCGCATTGGCCCGTGCGACATCGACCTGCCCCGTTTCAAGCGGCTGGCGCAGCGAATCGAGCACGGGCCGCTGAAATTCGGGCAGCTCGTCGAGGAACAGGACCCCCAGATGCGCAAGGCTGATCTCGCCGGGGCGCACTTTAAGGCCCCCTCCGGTGAGCGCTGCCATACTGGCCGAATGGTGCGGCGCGCGAAAAGGGCGCGTGCGGCTGATCCGCCCGCCTTCGAGGGTTCCGGCAACCGATTGCACCATCGAGACTTCGAGGGCCTCTGTCGGAGTAAGCTCGGGCAAGATGCCGGGAAGGCAGGAGGCAAGCAGGCTCTTGCCTGATCCCGGAGGGCCGGACATCAAGAGATTGTGTCCGCCGGCCGCTGCGATTTCCAGGGCGCGCTTGGCGGTTTCCTGTCCCTTCACCTGTTTGAGGTCGGTGGCGGCGGGCGGCTCCTCAACTTCGCCGCGCGGTGGCTCTGCGAGAACGCCGTCGCCTTTAAGATGGTCGAGCAGGCTTCCCAGATCGCGCGGCGCGAGCACGGGCACTCCGCTCGCCCAGCGCGCTTCGGACCCTTGGGTTGCGGGACAGATGAGCCCCGTTTCCTCACCACTGGCGTAAAGCGCGGCGATCAGAACCCCGGGCGAGGCGACCACGCGGCCATCCAGCGACAGCTCCCCCACCGCAATCCAGTCGTTCAATTGCTCCGCGTCGGTCACGCCCATCGCCCCAAGCAATGCAAGAGCGATCGGCAAATCGTAATGCGAGCCATCTTTGGGAAGGTCGGCGGGCGATAGGTTAATGGTGATCCGCTTGGGTGGCAGCGCCAGACCCATTGCCGACAGCGCGGCCTGCACCCGCTCGCGGCTTTCGCTCACCGCCTTATCAGGCAGGCCCACGATGGAGAAACGCGGCACACCTGGCGCCACCTGACATTGAACTTCGACCCCGCGCGCCTCAAGCCCCAGATAGGCAACCGTACGAATGAGTGCGACCATGCCGCATCCCCCCTTAGCCATTCGCACCCGGCTGTCCCTGAACGATCCTGTTTGCAGGGTAAACAGGGACTTGTCGAGCGTTTAGGCACGGTCGCGTAAGGAGTTTGAAAGCATAAACTTTCGCATTTCCTGAAGAGGGCGCGGCATATTTTTGCCGTGATGAAAAATCACGCAGCCCTCTTTGCTCTTGCGCTGATGACGCTATTTCCGGCGCTCTTTCCGGCCTCTGTTGCCGCGCAAGGGGTTTCGAGCGCGCGCGTGGTCGAGACGCAAAGCTGGGTCGAGGAATGGGACCCGGTGCAACAACGTTGGGTGCGCGTTGATGAGGATGCAGGCGCGGCTCACAACGCCAATCTCCCCACACTCGTCACAACGATCATCAATGGCCGCGAGGTGACCGAGACCCGCAATGCGGCACGCTATGCGCAGCCCGTGCCCTCGGCCCGCGCCGATCGGGCTTTGGCGCAATACGGCCCGTTCCTCGTGACCGGCCCGACAGCCGCGACGATGGTAGGATCGACCAACCGTCATTCGCCGCGCGATTTCGACGCGATGCTGCGCGATTTTCCCGGCATCCGGACACTCGAAATGGTGGAAGCACCCGGCACCAGCAACGACATCGCCAATCTGGCCGTCGGTCGCAAGATCCGCGCACATGGCATTGCAACCCACGTGCCGCGCGGCGGATCGGTGCGCTCTGGCGCGGTTGAATTGTTTCTTGCAGGGACACAGCGCACGATTGCCGATGGCGCGACATTTGCCGTCCACGCCTGGCTCGACAATCACGGGCGCGAGGCAACGGATTTTGCACCGGGCCATCCTGCGCACCGCCTCTATCTCGATTACTACCGCGAAATGGGTCTGAGCGAAGAGCAGGCCGAGCGATTCTATGCCATGACCAATTCAGTGCCGCATGCCGATGCCTTGTGGCTTTCATCCGATGACATGCGCGGGTGGATTGCGCCCGCTGATACTGGTGAAAGCTTCGCTGCCCGGCACATGCTGGCCGAATGCGTCATCTGTGCCAGTGTCGAGGCCAATCTGGCCCAAACCCGCAGTCTCGTTGCCGCGGTGGCTCTGGACGCGCCGGTGATCGCTCACGCGAAGCCACGCATCGGATATGATGACATGAGCAGTTTCGCTCTTGCATCCCTGTAAAAGTGGCAAGCGCGAAGGTATGGTATGACGAAGTTCTCTTGACGAACATCTCTTGACTCAGGGGCGACTTTTCCATAACTGCGCGCCCCTGATCAGACCGCTTATATGAAAAGGGGTCGTTTCGGTCACAGCAGCTTGAAGCCTCCAAAAGGCACAGCGGCAAGACCATTAGCAATTTTTGAAGCCCACCGGCTCACTTGAGGATACAATGAAGCGGACTTTCCAACCTTCCAATCTTGTGCGCGCTCGTCGCCACGGTTTCTTCGCACGCAAAGCAACGCCAGGTGGCCGCAAGGTTATCCGTGCGCGTCGTCGTCGCGGTCGCAAGAGCCTTTCTGCCTAAGCGGTAGATCGGGGCGCTGCGTGACGGTGCCCACGAAAATGCAAACGGCCGCAAGGCTACGGCGGGCTCCCATCGGGGGCCCGTATGCGTTATTGACACCTGCCATGCCCAAGGTCCTTACAAAACGCAGCGATTTCGTCGCCGCCAACAAGGGGCTGCGCAATGCCAAGCCCGGCTTTGTGCTTTTGACTCGGCCCAACGGGGGCGAGGGCGTGCGTTATGGCATCACCGTTACCAAGAAGATCGGCAATGCGGTGGTGCGCAACCGGATGAAGCGACGCTTTCGCGAGCTTTTGCGCGATGCCCTGCCTGAAAAGGCGCTGGCGAATCACGATCATGTGCTGATCGGCAGGGCTGGCGGGGTCGAGCGCGATTTTGCGACAATGGCGGATGAACTTGGCAAAGCCTTGTCACGTGCGAGCGCCGGCAAGGGCGATGGCCCGCGCCGTCGCCGACCTGACCAACGATCAGGCCAACGTCCACGGCAAGGGCCGTCGGGCAAACCGTCACGTAAAACACCGCAAGAGCGGGAGCGATGAAGTATATTCTCATCGGTCTTGCCAGAGCGTGGCAGCTTGGCCCCTCGCTTTTGATACCGCCAACCTGCCGGTATTCACCCTCATGCAGCCAGTACATGATCGAGGCCGTCCAGAAGCACGGCGCGATCAAGGGTGGATGGTTGGGACTAAAGCGTATAGGGCGCTGTCACCCGTGGGGAGGGCATGGCCACGATCCGGTGCCTTAAAGCACTTGGATCGGCGGGTGTCACACCCATATAACACACTTCAACCAGACTTCTCTTAGGGCGTAAATCTTGGACAATCAGCGCAATCTTCTGCTCGCCGTGGTGCTTTCGGGGCTGCTTATCTTGGGCTGGGATGTGGGTATGCGGTATATCTACCCGACGCCTCCCGAGCCTGATGTGGCGGCAAGCGAAATGGACCCGGCCAATGTGCCCGGCGCCCAGGCAGGCGTTGAACAAGGCGCCCAGAACGCCTCCGCCTCGACAAGCACCGGCGCTGCCGCTGTCTCCGAGCCGCAAGAACCCCTCGGCCCTGTTACGCTTGACGCTGCCCTGTCCTCGCCGACCCGCATCACTATTGACGCGCCCCGCGTCGCCGGTTCGATCAATCTGGTCGGCGCGCGCGTGGATGATCTCGTGCTCAAGGATTACGACGCCAATGTCGGCGATGACAGCGAAGCTGTGCGCCTGTTCGCGCCTGATCGCACCGATGTGCCGCACTTTGCCGAATTTGGCTTTATCGTTGATGGCAAACGCCTGTCATCCAGCACGCAATGGCAAGCCGATGGCGAAGTTTTGACGCCCGGCACGCCCGTGACCCTCACGCACACCGACGAGGCCGGCGTCACATATAGGGTCAAGCTGTCGATCGATGACAATTACATGATCACCGCCGAACAGATGGCCCAGAACGCCTCGCAAGGCGCGGCGATCATTCAGCCGTTTGCTTATATCAAGCGCACCTCCACCACCGCATCGCCGGACCAGTTCATCGCCCACGCCGGCCCGACCGGCGTTTTTGGCGGTTCTTTGTATGACCCCAACTCTTATGAGGAGCTGGCGGAGCTTGGCCGTGACAACCCGGCTGGCGCTGCTGCATGGCTTGGCTTTACCGATACCTATTGGGCATCGGCGCTTATCCCGGGTGCAGGCGAAACGGACACGGCGGGCTGGCGCTCGCTCGGCGGCAATCTTTTCCGTGCAGACCTCCTCTACAACGCCGAGACTGTGCCTGCAGGCGGCAGCCTGACCGATACGACGCAGCTTTTCGCAGGCGCCAAGGAAAGCGTTGTCCTCGACGATTACGAAGAGGCAGGCATCACCTATTTCGGCAAGGTCATCAGCTGGGGCTGGTTTGAATGGTTTGAAAAACCGTTCCTCTGGCTGCTGCGCACATTGAACGGACTTGTCGGCAATTTCGGTGTCGCGATCATCCTTCTCACCTGCATCATTCGCGCAGCGATGTTCCCGGTCGCGCAAAAAGGCTTTGCGAGCATGGCCTCGATGAAAGCGGTTCAGCCCAAGATGAAGGCGATCCAGGAACGCTACAAGGACGACAAGCAAACCCAGCAGCAAAAGATCATGGAGCTGTACAAGGAAGAGAAGGTCAATCCGCTCTCGGGCTGTTTGCCGATCCTGATCCAGATCCCGATCTTCTTTGCGCTGTATAAGGTGCTTTATCTCGCGATCGAGATGCGCCACGAGCCGTTTCTTTACATCAAGGATTTGTCCGCGCCCGATCCCGCGACGATCCTGAACCTGTTCGGCCTTCTGCCTTACGAAGTGCCCGGTTTCCTTGGCATTGGCGTTCTCGCTGTGCTGCTTGGCTTTACCATGTGGCTGACCTTCCGCCTCAATCCATCGACCATGGACCCGATGCAGCAGCAGATTTTCAACCTCATGCCGTGGGTGCTGATGTTCGTGATGGCACCGTTTGCCGCGGGCCTTCTGATTTACTGGGTTACCTCGAACATCCTCACCGTCGCCCAGCAAAGCTATCTTTATTCCAAGCACCCCCAATTGAAGGCGGCAGCGGCGAAAGAGAAAGCGGAAAAAGCGCAGGCCAAGGAGCGCGAAAAGGCCGAGAAGAGCGGGGCGTAACAAGCAGCCATGACCGTCCCCGACCTCACGCCAGAAGAGCTCGAACAACGCGAGCGCCAGCGCCGCGAGCGCAAGGCGTCCAAGCTGTTCTCCGGGCGCGTGGACTTTCTTTTGTCCGCGCCCCAGCTCAAATTTCTGCCCGAACCCACGGTTCCGGAAATCGCTTTTTGCGGGCGCAGTAATGTTGGCAAAAGCTCGCTTTTGAACGCGCTTACGGGCCGCAAGAAAATCGCGCGCGCATCGATTACGCCGGGCCGCACGCAGGAGCTTAACTTCTTCGAAGTGGGCATGGCCGACCCCAACAATCCCGGCGGCCCGCCGCTGTTCCGGTTGGTCGATATGCCGGGCTATGGTTTTGCCAAGGCGCCCGTCAAAGTGGTCGAGCGGTGGAAGGGCCTCGTCAAAACCTACCTTCGCGGACGACAGGTGCTGGCGCGCAATCTCGTGCTGGTCGACAGCCGTCACGGCCTCAAGGACGTCGACCGCGAGATGATGAAGATGCTCGACGAGGCGGCCGTTGGCTATCGCATCGTTCTTACCAAAACCGACAAGGTGAAAGCGAGCGAGCTTGAGCGCGTGGCGAATCGAATCGCAGACGAATCGCGCAAACACCCCGCCGCTTTCCCCACGCTCCACCTTACCAGTAGCGAAAAAGGCATGGGGATCGAAGAACTTCGTGCAGCCGTGGTTGCCGATGCGCTGGGTGAAAGCTTCTTAGAACTTTAGTTAACGCGCGCGAAGCCATTGGCGCTGCGTCCCTCGGCACAATCCGATAGCTGATTAACGGGTGTGCTTGCCAGCCCGCGAGCGCAAGGGCGTGCGTCAACTCTTGGCTAACCAAGATCGCGGGCCCCCGGACCATCCCCTAGGCGGCCATTTTCTCGCTGTTAACTTCCCGGAAAACTTTCGCCGCAAGAACCGGCCTCAGACCAGTGACCAACCACATTGAGGACCACAAAATGAAGAAGATCATTCTTGCAGGCGCGTCGATGGCAGCCCTTGCCATGGCAGCTCCGGCGGCCGCGCAAAGCTCATCGACTGTTGACCAGACCGGCAACGGTAACACCGCCGACGTGGTGCAGGACAACGCGAACGCATCGACCATCACGCAAGTTGGCGACAACAACATCGCAGGCGTCGATCAAACCGCTGGCGACGGCAACACTTCGACGATCACGCAAACCGCGACCGGCGCGAATGAAGCTGGCGTGTTCCAGAACGGCCTCGGCGGCACGTCAACCGTGAGCCAGACCGGTGATGCAGACGGTGATGTCGCGATTGTTGTGCAAGATGTTCTTTCGGTCGATGCAACCGCTTCGGTCACACAGACCGGTAATGGCGGGGGCCTCAGCGGCAACCTTGCGCTGATCGATCAGGGCGAGGGCACCAACAGCGAAGCCAACATCGCGCAAAGCGGCCTTACCAACGTGGCCGAGAGCATCCAGCGCGGTTCTGACAACCTGTCAGACGTCAACCAGAGCGGCACTTCGGGCATCGTGTTCGTTGACCAGATTGGTGACGGCAACACCGACCTCACCATCCAGGCTGGCGACAGCAACGTTGCTGATGTGAACCAAGGCGCCGTTGGCGCGGCTGTGAACGGCTCGACATCGACCGTATTCCAGGACGGCCTCACCAACAGCGCAACCGTCAACCAGTTCGCCGACAACAACGAAAGCTTCATCGACCAGAGCTTTAGCGGCGGTTCGCTCAACACCGCTGTCGTCAATCAGACCGGCACCGGCAACTTCAGCGCGATTGGCCAGGGCGATACCCTGACCAGCAACAGCAACCTTGCCGACGTGCTTCAGTCGGGCAACGACAACGTCAGCTTCGTCTCGCAAAATGGCGACACGAACTCCGCGACAGTTGTCCAGTCGAGCGACGCCAACGTCTCTGACGTTATCCAATCGGGCAATGGCAACTCCGCCAACGTGACCCAGTAAAAAGCTAAAAATCGCGCAGCTTGCCTGTCCAGTAGCTGCACGGATAATCGCCGGGTGCCCTCAAACGGGGTGCCCGGCGATTTTGTTTCAGGTGGCGAAAAGCTGATCGGGATCGGCAAAGGCTTTGAATTCGAGCGCATTGCCCGATGGATCGCGCAGGAACATGGTGGCTTGCTCACCCGGCTTGCCTTGGAAGCGCACCGTCGGCTCGATCACGAATGCGGTGCCCGCCTCCTGCAGCCGCCTCGCCAGTGCCTTCCAATCCTCCATCGACAGCACCAGACCGAAATGCGGCACGGGAACGCCGTGTCCATCGACATGGTTGGTCGCCGCATCGCCGGTGCGTGCGGGCGCGAGATGCGCGACAATCTGGTGACCGTGAAAATTGAAATCGATCCACTCGTCCGATGATCGCCCCTCCTCGCATCCCATCACACCCCCGTAAAAGCCGCGCGCCTCTTCAAGGTCGTGGACAGGGAAGGCGAGGTGAAACGGAGGAAGCGACATGGGGACACCTTTTGCGTGGGTTTTGCCGAGGAGCAACCTGTTCAGCCTCGACGTTCAGCCTCGACAGGGAAAGTCTGAATAGATAGGCACGAAGCAGCAAGCAAGGTGGAGCGCGCACGACAAATGAAACTCATCATGGGTAACAAGAACTATTCAAGCTGGAGCTTACGCGGCTGGCTCGCGGCGAAGCAGTCGGGCCTGCCGTTTGAAGAGATCACCGTGCCGCTTCTGGGCGAGCATTGGGAGGCTCAAAAGCAGGGCGAGGAGTTTCAGCCGTCGTCGGGCAAGGTGCCAATCTTGTGGGACGGGGATGCGGTCATCTGGGACAGCCTCGCGATCCTTGAGTATCTTTCGGACAAGGTGGGCCGCGACCGGTTCTGGCCCAAGGACGATGCCGCTCGCGGCATGGCGCGCGCGATGGTGGCGGAGATGCATTCTTCCTACGGCTCGCTGCGTTCCGAAATGCCGATGAATGTGCGCAGCCGCGTGCCGCTGCAAAACCTGTCCGAGCAAACCAAGGCCGACATCGTGCGCATCCTGCAATTATGGGCCGAAGCGCGCGCCCGGCATGGTTCATCGGGCCCCTATCTGTTCGGCACTTTTGGTGCAGCCGACATTTTCTACGCGCCCATCGTCTCACGCTTCACAACTTATGGCATTGGCGTTCCCGGCTTTGCGCAAAGCTATATGGAGGCGATCCTCGAACACGATTGGATGGCGCAATGGATTGCCACTTCCGAAGACGAGGAATGGGTGATCGAGCAGTTCGAGACTGCGTGATTGACACGGTCCCGGCCCGTTACACGGTAGGCTTCAAATCAGGCTTGGGCATTGGGCGCATCTCCTGCTAGCAAGCCCGCCTATGAGTATCGCTTTAGACTACGCCAAGCGCCTGATCGCCGCGCCTTCTGTCACCCCTGCAACGGGGCAAGTGTTCGATGTGATGGAGGCGTTGCTTGCGCCTCTGGGGTTCGACATCCACCGCTTCAAACGCGGTGACGGGGTAGAGGGCACGGACGAGGCGCCGGTCGAAAACCTCTTTGCCATTCGCAAAGGTCCGGCGGGGTCAAAGCACTTCGCCTTTGCCGGACACCTTGATGTGGTGCCGCCCGGTGATGGGTGGGAGAGCGATCCTTTCGTCCCCACCGAAGAAGGCGAGCTTCTTTATGGCCGCGGCGCCGTCGATATGAAAAGCGCGATCGCCTGTATGGTCGCTGCCTGCCACGACATCCCGGTGGATGCCGGCACGATCAGCTTTATCATCACCGGCGATGAAGAAGGGCCCGCGCTCCACGGAACGCGCGCTTTAATCGACTATATGCGCGAGCAGGACATTCAGCCTGACCTGTGCCTTGTGGGCGAACCCACAAGCGTCAACCGCCTTGGCGATATGATGAAGATCGGGCGGCGCGGCTCGGTCAATATCTGGCTGACGGTTGAGGGGACGCAAGGCCATGTTGCCTATCCGCACCTTGCTGACAATCCGATTCCCAAGCTCGTGGCGATGCTGGATGATCTGAACCGGCAAGTGCTGGACAAGGGCACCGACTGGTTCCAGCCTTCGAACCTTGAGATTACCGATCTTGAGGTGGGCAATCCCGCGCACAACGTCATTCCAGCAAGTGCGAAGGCGCGCGTTTCGATCCGTTTCAACGATCTTCATTCGGGCGCGAGCCTCTCCCAATGGGCAAGCGAGGTTGCCGAAAAGCACGGCGGAAGCGCATTGCCGATTATCTCGGGCGAGCCATTCCTGACCGCTCCGGGACCGTTTTCCGATATGCTCGCCGCCGCGGTCGAGGCGGAAACCGGTATCACACCCGAAGCCTCCACCACCGGCGGCACGTCGGATGCGCGGTTCCTTCGCGCGGTGTGCCCGGTGATTGAGTTTGGACTGTGCAATGCAACTATGCACAAACGCAATGAGGCGGTGGCTATTCCCGACCTCGATGCGTTAGCACGGATTTACACACGCGCGGCGCTGGGGGCGCTCGCGATCGAGACAACGCAAGAAGAGGCGTAAAGACACATGAAATCTTGGTTCAAGATTCCGCTTTGGCAGCGGGTGATTGGTGCGCTGATCCTTGGTATTATCGTAGGCTATATCTGGGGGCCGGGGGCAGAAAGCATCAAGATTATCGGCGATATCTTCATCGCCTTTATCAAGATGCTGGTCGTGCCGCTGATCTTCTTCAGCCTTGTCGCAGGGGTCGCAAGTATCGGCGATCTTAAGAAGCTTGGCAGCGTGGGCTGGCGCGCGCTCTTGCTGTTTGTCGTGACGGGGCAATTATCGGTGTGGCTGGGCCTTGGCATAGGCACTTTAGTGCAGCCGGGTTCGGGCCTCGATGCAAGCGGGATGAACCTTGATGCGGCCGCCCTGGAACGCGCGCAGGCGCGGCAGGAAGACGGCGTCACCATCCAGCAGATGATCCTTGAAATGGTGCCGTCGAGCCCGGTTCAGGTCATGGCAGACGTCAACGTCCTCCCGCTTATCATCTTCTCGCTTCTCATCGGCATCGGCATTTTGATGGCCAAGGAAGACGGCGAGCCGGTGCTAAAAATCTTCGATTCCGGCAGCGTCGTCATGCAGAAAGTCACCATGGTGGTGATGGAACTGACCCCGTTCGGCGTTTTTGCGCTTATGGCGTGGGTGGCGGGCACTCTGGGCCTCGAGGCACTTCAGGCGCTTGGCATTGTGGTGGTGCTCAACTACGTGGGCTGCCTTCTGATTATCGGGCTAATCTATGGCGGGATGATCAAATTCATCGCCAGGCTTCCGGTGATCGATTTCTTCCGCGGCATCGTTGATGCCATCGCAGTGAGTTATTCCACCGCAAGCTCCAATGCGACGCTGCCTGTGACCTTGCGCTGTGCGCAGCGTAACCTTGGCGTATCGAACTCGGTCGCGAGCTTCGTCATCAGCCTTGGCGCGACGATCAATATGAACGGGACCGCGATGTATCTGGGCCTTGCGACGTTGTTCGGCGCGCAGGTGTTCGGCGTTAGCCTCGATATGGGCGATTATGTGCTGATCTCGATCCTTGGCACTCTGGGCGCGATTGGCGCGGCGGGCATTCCGGGGGCCGGGCTTATCATGATGGTGCTGGTGTTCGGCGCGGTGGGCGTGCCGCTCGAGACGATTGCACTGGTCGCTGGCATCGACCGGATCATGGACATGATGCGCACCACCACAAACGTCAGCGGCGATGCCGCTGTTGCAACGACCGTGGCAAGCATGACGGGTGAACTTGACAGGGCTGAGTTGATTTCAGCCGACGACGTTTAGTGACTTGCAAATCCTGTGAGCCCGTCGCTCAAACGCGAGAGATCCGCCGCCCCGACGATCTGAGCGATGCAATCCGGGAAGCGAAACGCCTGATCAAAACCGGCGTGCTTGAAGATCATCCCGGTTATGATGGCATGACATGGCCGATGGACGAACTGTCGATTGAAAAGGCGTGGCCGGATATCGTTTGGTGTCATTTGATCTGCCCGAACTGCGGGCAGCTGTTTCGCTTGTCAGCCGAAACTTATCGAGGGCGAGGGGGCGCTTGGGAAGCAATCGAATCCTGAGAATCGCGCTCGCGATGACGGTGCTTCGGCCTGACCTTGCAGGTCAAAGGGTCAAATCGTCATTCTGATTGATCCTCAACATACTCGACCGGCACAAATTCGCCGAGGCTGCATCCCGCGCCGCGCTGCACCTGGCCGCCGATGTTTTCGAGCGTGTAGATAATCTCGGTCCGGCACAGCTGGCTGAGCGAGGTTTCGTAAGTGATCGCGCGTTCAAAGCCCAACCTCGGGCAACGGCTCGTCAGCACATTGCGATAGACCTTGCCGCCGCGCATTTCGAAGTCGATCACCTGATCGGAGCGAACCAGAGTGTTGCGAATAGCGGCCCGGTTAATACAACTTTGCGCTTCGCCAACAGTTTTGACAGGAGGGCCCGCAAGCGCCGGGTCATCGCGCGGTTCACCATCAGCGGTGGCACAACCCACAAGGCCAGCCACGCCCACAAGCATAAGGGTGTTACGGATCATCAACAGTCTCCTCTCTCCTGTGCCATCGTGGCGAGGGCAAGCTGAACCTGCGGTGAGTTACCGGCCCTTGGGCTTTTCCAGCACCTTCTTGCGGTAAGAACACAGGTCCACCAGATCGCACCGCCAACATTCCGGCGTGCGCGCCTTGCAAGTGTAGCGGCCATGCAGGATCAGCCAGTGGTGGGCGTGGAGGCGAAAGGGCTGGGGCACGCGCTTCTCCAGCTTTGCCTCGACCTGTTCCGGTCTCTTTCCCTTGGCAAGGCCCGTGCGATTGCCCACGCGAAGGATGTGGGTGTCGACTGCAAAGGTTTCCTGCTTGAACCAGCAATTTAGCACCACATTGGCGGTCTTGCGGCCCACTCCCGGCAGCCTCACCAGATCATCGCGCGTGTCAGGAACTTCGCCGCCATATTCGTCAATAAGGAGCTGCGACAAGGCAATCACATTCTTTGCCTTGGAGTTGAACAGGCCAATCGTCTTGATGTGCTCGATCAGCCCCTCAAGCCCCAGATCAAGCATCTGCTGCGGTGTTTTGACCTTGGCGAACAGCGCCCGTGTCGCCTTGTTTACCCCCACATCGGTCGCCTGCGCCGAGAGAGCCACGGCCACCACCAGCTGATAGGCATTGCCATATTCAAGCTCGGTTTCGGGTTCAGGATTGTGTTCGGCCAAGCGCCGGAAAAACTCGAAAATCTGGTCTTTGGTCATAGGCCTTTTGCTATCGTGCTATCGCCGTTCAGCCATCCCAAGAATAGGCAACCTTTGAAAAATCTTTGTCTAAAAGATATTTAGACCGCATCAAGAATACGCATTCGCCGCAATCACCCCACATCAAATGATCGTCAGACGTGAGGCGTAAGAGAACGATGTCATAGCCATCAAGGCTGGGCTTCCAGCGAATATCATCTTGTGCGAATGCCGGATATCCGCCGCAATGATGCGCTCGAAGTGATCTGTCGTCGATTGCTTCGTAGAGTTCGTTGTCTTCGTACTTGCCATATACGATGCCGAGCTCGAACAGCTTTTTTCCTACCTCTTCAAGAGCCGAAGAGGGAAAGCTCTGTGTCGGCCGAGCCGACAGGCCAACGCTTTTGGAATGCGGTTCACCTGTCCAAGAAGGGAGAAAACTGCACCATTCCCCTGCAAACTTTCCATCTGGCAGTTGATAGGGCGGGCTGCGAATTTCGAGACTGATATCAGGGGCGATCCATCTTACTAAGAAGTCGCTCTTGGTCGGATCGGTGGGGTGGTGAGCGCAAGTCTCATCTGCTCCGATAAAAAATTGCAGCCACCCGTCCTGCGGATAGCCTTCTAGAGTCGTGCAATCTTCACAGTTGATCTGTGCCAATAAATAGAGCCACTTGCCGTTCTGCCCGATCGGCCATTCCTCGTTGGGTCGCAAAAGGGCAGGTCCAAAAAGTCGTGAGGCCTTGGCATCAAAATCGAGTTTGGGATCTGGCGCAAATGTTACGGATGCCTTGCCCTGCTGGTCGTACCAATCAAAAAACTTGCGTTCGAGTTCAGGCGGAAGGGGAACGGCAGTCGCGCGCCGGTTAGGCGGAGGAGTTGCAAACAAGCGCTTAAGAAATTTGAACATCATCTGATCCTTAAGCCGAGAGAATAAGTTTAGTCTAGGCCTCTACTCCCCGGCTGCGTCTGGCTTGCACGCTCCAGCTTCTCAAGCTTTGCCACGACGTTCTCGTCGATCTCGTCCAATCGCTCCAGATGCTCGCGCATTTCCTGTATTTTCTTGTCGCGGCGCGCTTGCATGGCATCGGAGAAGGCGGCTGCGATAATTCCGGTTGGCATGGCGACAAAGGCAATGCCCGAAAGCGCCAGAGTGCCGCCGATAAACTTGCCGATGACCGTGACCGGATAGGCATCGCCATAGCCTACGGTGGTCAGGGTGATGATCGCCCACCACAATGAGCGCGGGATAGAGCCGAACTGCTCTGGCTGGATCGAACCTTCGACCACATGCAGCAAGGTCGCGCCTGTCAGAACGAACACAAACGCAAGGGCCGCCGTCACAATCAGGTCATCGCCCCGGTCCGCGATCGCTTGCCACACCGATTTGACCGCAAGGCTGAAGCGCCCGAATTTCATCACCGCGATAACCCGGAACAGCCTCAGCACCCGCAAGACCGCCGCATCGCCTGCGACCAGGGGCGCAAGCGTTGCCACAACCACGACAAGGTCGACGATCCCCAGCCAGCTGCGCATGAAAGCCCAGCGTTTGGCCCAGGCAGAGCCTTCGCCCGGCGCTTCGGCAGCGGCGTAAACGCGCGCGAGATATTCACCTAGAAAGATCGTCCCGAAGACAAGCTCCCCGATCAGGAGGCCACGCTGCCATGCGGGTGAAAGGGTCGGTTCGGTTCCCAGCGCCGCCCCGATCACGGCAAGCACGATGGTGGCGATAAGCAAGCGGTTGAGAAGCGTCAGGCGACCGTCCGGGTGCGCTCCGACGAAGAGCTGCTCATAGAGTTTGGTCCGCAGTGCCCCCATTTTTCTCCCCCCGCTTACCGAACTATAGGTCCAGCACGTCTCGCATGGTGTAGCGCGCCGGAGCTTTGCCGATCAACCATGCGCCGCCGCGAACAGCGCCGCGCGCAAAAATCATGCGGTTTTCAGCCGAATGCGAGAGGGTAAGACGCTCTTCATTGCCCGCAAAGATGACCGAGTGATCGCCCGCGACACTTCCTCCGCGAAGCGTTGCAAAACCGATGTCGCCTGCCTTTCGCGCTCCGGTGTGTCCGTGCCGCCCGCTGTCCATCGTGTCGGCAAGGTCGACGCCGCGCCCCTTGGCTGCCGCTTCGCCCAGAAGCTTTGCCGTGCCCGACGGCGCATCGACTTTCATCCGGTGGTGCATCTCGAGCACTTCGATATCCCAGTCATCGCCAAGGCGTTGCGCTGCCTGTTCGACAAGCGCGCTCAACAAAGTGACGCCCAGCGAGGTGTTGCCCGTTTGCAGGACGGGGATGTCGCCTGCCGCTTCGTCGATTGCCGCGAAATGCGTATCCTCAAGTCCTGTGGTGCCGATGAGGATCGGAACGCCTTTCGCGCGCGCCGCCTTGAGGTTGCCCGCCAGCGCATCGGGCGAGGAGAAATCGACCACCACATCGCACTGGCCAATGACGGGAGCCGGATCCCCGCCAAGATCAACGCCTACGCAAAACTCGTGCCCCGCTTCGTCGATTGCAGTGGCGATCGCCTGACCCATGCGACCCTTGTGTCCGATGACTGCAAATTTTGCCATTGCTTCCCTCATTCGTGCAGTGTTTCATACCACCATGGCAGACTTCGATAACATCGTCATCCTGACAGGTGCAGGGATCAGCGCAGAAAGCGGCATAGACACTTTCCGGTCTGCGGGCGGATTATGGGAGCAGCACCGGATCGAGGATGTGGCAACGCCAGAAGGGTTCGCGCGCAATCCCGATCTGGTGCTCGGTTTTTACGATGCGAGGCGAGAGGCGCTGTCGAAAGTCGGGCCCAATCCGGCGCACACTGCGCTCGCCCGGCTGGAGCGTGAGTTTTCCGGCAATCTGCTTCTCGTGACGCAAAATGTCGACGATCTGCATGAACGCGGCGGGTGCTGTCAGGTCCTGCATATGCACGGTGAGCTCAAGTCCGCGCTGTGCACCTCTTGCGAGGTGCGCTCACACTGGGATGCGCCCATGTCGCAGCGGCCAGCATGTCCTGTTTGCCAGGCGCAGACGCTTCGCCCCGACGTGGTGTGGTTCGGGGAAATGCCTTACCAGATGGAACGGATTTATGCCGCGCTTTCGAATTGCGACCTCTTCGTATCCATCGGCACCAGCGGCGCTGTTTACCCGGCGGCGGGCTTTGTTCAGGAGGCGCGCGGTCACGGGGCCGAGACGCTCGAACTCAATCTTGAACCCAGCGAAGGCTCACACTTCTTCTCGCAGGCCCGTTACGGCAAGGCGGGCGAGTTGGTCCCCCAATGGGTGGATGAGTTGCTCGAAGTTTGAGCGTTTTTCAGAATTCCATCAGCCAGATGCCGACAGCGAGCCCGGCGCTCCCGAGCGCCATAAAGGCCGCGATAAGCTGCATATTCATGGTTTGGAGAGGCTCGGCCTGATGCGCCTGAAGCCGGGTTTGCACAGCACAACCATTACGCTGCGCCGCGAAGAACACGAAAATCCCGATCAGGATAAAGATGGTCGCAATCGCTTTTGGCAGAAAAGCGGGCTCCATCTTTCCGAACAGGGCATTGAAACCGAGCCCGATACCAACCGCGGCAAGTCCGGTGCGCATCCATCCGGCAAAGGTTCGCTCGTTCGCCATGAGCGTGCGGTCCTCGGCCCAATTGGTGCGGTCTTCGGCAAGATCGGTGCGGTCTTCGGCCAGATCGTTGGAGGATTTGTCGTCGCTCAATGCCTTACTTCTTTTTGACCGGAGGTTGGGGCCGCGTGAACACCAGCTGCGTTTCGCTCGACGCCTTGGCATCGAAACTATAGCCCTCGGCATCGAAGCCGCGCAAATCGTCGGCATTGTCGATGCGGTTTTCCATGATCCAGCGGGCCATCAGGCCGCGCCCAAATTTGACGTGATACATCAGCCGGCGCGCCTCGCCGTCCTTCACATTGAGGAAACTCGCCTCGATCACTTTGCCGGGAAGGGCAGAGGTGTCGACGGCCTTGAAATATTCATTGCTGGCCAGGTTGACGATTGTGCTATCGCTGTGGCCCTCAAGATCCTCGGCCAATTGTTCACCGATCCGGCTGCCCCAGAAATCATAGAGCGATTTACCGCGCGGGTTCTTCATCCTGGTGCCCATTTCAAGGCGATAGGGCTGGATCGCGTCCATCGGCCGCAGCACGCCGTAAAGGCCGGAAAGAATACGAAGGTGATCCTGCGCATAGGCGAGCGTTTCATCGCCCAGCGATTTTGCCTCAAGCCCCCAATAGACATCGCCATCGAAGGTGAGCCCGGCAGGCTTGGCGGAATTGCTGCGCCCGTCCAGGTCGAATGTCTTGAAACGCTCTGCATTCAGCTCAGCCAAATTATCCGAAATGCTCATCAACTTGGCGAGGTCTTTTGCCGACTGCTTTTTCGCAACAGCCGCAATCTCGCGCGTGTCCTCGTCAAGGCGCGGGCGGGTGATCTCAAGCGAAGTGCTCGGCTCGTCAAAGTTGAGTTTCTTGGCAGGGGACAAAAGCGTGATCATATTGGTCGAAGTCCTGAGACAAAAAGGTGTTGCAAAGGAATTAGGGGCGAGGGCGGTGCCTTGTAAACGGGGGAGCGCGCGTGTGGGTCCCCCTGCGGCGCGATTTCCAAGTCCGGGCAAGCGCACAATTTGCGTCACACCTGCCACCGCTGTCAGTATGTGTCAGCGAGGCGCGCTTCTAAACTGTTTGATTTCAATGCCTTGGCCTACTTGCAAAGTCTGACCCTCCTCCAAGGGGCGTTCGGTGCTGTTCGTCAAATCCGATTACACATTCCAAGAATTCCCCGTGGCCGAAACCGCAGGATCATGAAAACGCGAGGCCCCGTCAGGCCGCGGCCCCACACCCCTTGCACGCGGGGTCCTTCGCAATGGTAAGCGTGCGCAGCCCGGGAGTCATTCCGTCAAGGATGTGAAGTTTGCCCCAAGCAGGATCGCCAAAGCGGCTTACCCCTTGGAGGAGCACGCGCACCGCCTGCATCGCGGCAAAGCTGCCGGTCCAACCGGCCATCGCGCCCAGCATGCCGTCTTCGGCGCAGGTGTCGCAGTCTTCAGCATCGAACGCATCGCCGACAAAGCAGCGGTAGCAAGGTTGGCCAGCGAGGTGACCTGCAAATGCCCCAACCTGCCCCTGAAACCGGCCAACGGCGGCAGAAAGCAAGGGCACACGCTCGGCAACGCAGGCATCGGACACGGCAAGCCGTGTGGCGAAATTGTCGGTCCCATCAAGCACGAGATCTGCGCCCGCGATGAGGTCGCCCACGTTTTGAGGCGTGATGCGGCTGTCCGAGATAGTCACGTTCAGCGCGTCATCGAAATTGGCGAGCCAGCGGCGCGCGCTGGTGGCTTTGCCGTGGCCGACATCGCGCGAGGTGAAGATTGTCTGGCGTTGAAGATTGCTCGCATCGACCACGTCGTCATCAACAAGGGTAAAGGTGCCGATCCCGGCGCCCGCGAGATATTGCAGGGCCGGCGAGCCAATCCCGCCAAGGCCGATCACGGCAATGTGTTTGCCCGCCAGCGCAACCTGACCCGCGCCGCCGATTTCGGGCAGCACGATATGACGGGCAAAGCGGTCGAGGCGGGCCGGGGACAAGGTCATTGGTCCAGCGTCTCCTCGACGACGACATCCTCGGCACGCCGCTCTTTCGAAAATGCGCCAATGCCATGCCAGTACAAAAAGGCGATCACCCCGCCTTTGACAGGCTGCAATGTCGCGATCAGCATGACCACGGCGATCGGCAGGATGATGGCTAACACTGCCCAGGCGCTCATTTCGAAGGTGGTGATCATGGTGATAACCACGGGCGCGAGCAGGTGGCCGACCACGAAGATGCCGATATAGGCGGGAAAATCATCGGCCTGCTGCCGGGACCAATCCTGCGCACAATGCGGACAGGTGTCCTTGGGTTTGAGCCATTTGCGAAACAGCTTCGCCTTCCCGCATCTGGGGCAGGTGCCTTTAAGGCCCCGCATGACGGCATCAAGACCGCTTTGAGGCAGGTCGATATCGCGTGCAGGGCGCGCTGGTGAGGGCGGGGATAAACTCATGGAAAGGCTGTTTACAGCATGTGCATGAGGTGTCGACAGGGCTGTGGAGAGCCCTGTGACAAAGGTGTCGATTAGATGTTGGCAGGCTGGGCTGAGTGGCTGTGGACCACCCTGTCCAAACAATGCGCAAAAGCTGTGTGAATTAACCGGCGTCCTAGCTCTCAAGCTGACGCAGGAGACTGCGCACATCGCCGTCCATATCGGCATCGCGTTGGCGCAAGTCCTCGATCAGGCGAACGGCGTGGATAACCGTCGAGTGATCGCGGCCACCGAATTTGCGGCCGATCTCTGGATAAGAACGCGGCGTGAGCACCTTGGAAAGATACATCGCAACCTGGCGGGGACGCACGACCGCACGCGCGCGGCGCTTCGATGACATTTCCGACCGGTCGATCCGGTAGAACTGGCACACGGTGCGCTGGATCTCGTCAATCGTGATCCGGCGGCGGTTGGCGGACAGGATATCGGTAAGCTGCTCTTCAGCGAGCTGGAGCGAAACTTCCTGACCCGTCAACTGGGCGTAGGCGATGAGCTTGTTCAATCCGCCGATAAGCTCGCGAACGTTGCGCGTGATGGTGCGCGCAAGGAAGTCGATAACATCCTCCGGCACGCTCAGCGGGGCAAAGCGCGAAAGCTTCGATTCCAGGACCTTCTTGCGAAGCTCGATGTCGGCGGCCTGAATGTCGGCGACCAGACCCATCGAAAGACGCGAAAGGAGGCGAGGCTCGACCCCGTCCAATGCCTGCGGCGCGCGGTCGGCGGCAAACACGAGACGTTTGCCTTCGGCGAGCAGCGCGTCGATCGTATAAAGCAGCTCTTCCTGAGCCGATGCCTTGCCGATGATGAACTGGATATCGTCGACCAGAAGGAGATCAAAGCTGCGAAGGCGCGCCTTGAACTCGATCATCTGGTTGGCTTTGAGAGCCTGCACGAATTCCACCATGAACCGCTCTGCCGAGCAGTAGAAAATGCGTGCACGCGGGTGGCTGGCAAGGAAGCCGTGGCCGATCGCGTGAAGCAGGTGGGTCTTGCCTTGGCCGGTCGCGGCCTTGAGATAGAGCGGCGAGAACTGCGGCTGTTCGGTCGCCGCCATACGCTGCGCCGCGTTGCAGGCAAGCACATTGGCCTCGCCCGTGATGAACGCCTGAAAGGTAAGCGATGGGTCAAGCCCCACGCTCGAGGTGAAGCCCGCATCCGAAATCGTGCCGGCAGCCACCGCAATCGCGCTCGCACCATCATTGGCCGGGCGACGCCCGTCATCAAGTCGCAGCTCTGGCAATTGCCGGCGGCCCGGATGCACCTGGATGTTCACCGAGCGCACATCGCCGCGCATGATCTTCCATGCGAGCTGCAAACGGTCGTGAAAACGATCCTTCACCCAATTGGCTGAAAACTCGGTTGGCAGGAACAGGTCGAGTGTGCCCGTTTCCTTGTTGATGCCCCCCACCTGAATTGGCTTGATCCATTGGCTGTGAAGCTGATGGCCCAGATCTTTCTTGAGCCCCTGGCTGATATCGGCCCAATCAGCTGCCAGGTTTACCGCTTCTGCATCTTCCATCAAATCGTCGTCCGCCTTGCGACGCGTGGTCCGCGCCTTATCAGAATTATATGCCACTTGCTTCCCCACTACGAATGCCCCTCGGAAAAGCACCTGTCCAAGGTATGTTAATGTCTATCCGACGGGCAATTCTATCCCTATCCGGCGGAGCACCCCCCACCGGCTAACCAGTCGACCAAATTGTTTGAACCCGGACTGTCCCGCGCCGAGTGATTGTGAATAAACGCATGTTCGGCGCTGAGTGCAAGCGAACTATTGCAACAAAATCGAAATAAAACGGCTTGACTCGTCTCTATCCCGCAGACTTGCGTTTAATGCTTTGATTTTTCATGGTTTCCACGAAATTAACCCCGCGAATCGTAGGGTTTCTGCGCATTCTTGAAAATCCGGATCGAGCTGATCGCGGCAAAACAAAAGGGCCGCGTCTTTCGACACGACCCCTAGAGAGAATGCGGAGACCAGAACACGTAAAACTACGTAGCGTAGCTTTACCTATCAGCGGTCATCGACGCGAATCAGAGTGCAGCGACTCGTTTTGAAAGGCGCGACATTTTGCGAGCCACAGTGTTCTTGTGCATCACACCGCGAGCAACGCCGCGAGCGAGTTCTGGCTGAGCCGCTTTGAGAGCAGCAGCCGCTTCGTCCTTGTTGCCAGCATCCAGTGCAGTTTCGACTTTTTTGACGAAGCTGCGGATACGGCTCATGCGCGCGGTGTTCACTTCGGCGCGGCGGTTGTTGCGACGGATGCGCTTACGGGCTTGAGGCGAATTTGCCATAGGTTTTTCTGTCTCGCGTCTTGTGAGGGCCGCCATGACAGCGGCCGGAAATCTGAATCGAATATACGAAAAGCGGCGATTCTTCGCCGGGAAAGCGGCGCACTTAGTGCGAATTCACGCGCAAGGCAAGTGTTTTGGGGTGTGCGATTGCTCAACGCCCCGGGCAAGCTGCATCCTCAACGCCCTTCCTCGCGTCTCGAATATCACTTTTGGCACACGGGACAATACCACGTGCTGCGCCCGCCCTGGACGATCCGCTTGATCGTGCCGCCGTCTTCATTGTGGCAAGGCTCACCCTCGCGGCCATATACGTCAAAGCGCGTGGCGAAATAGCCAAGCTCGCCATCGGGCGCGGCATAATCGCGAAGGGAAGAGCCGCCGTCGCGGATTGAAGCGGTCAGCACATCCTTGATCGCAGGCACGAGCCGTTCGAGTTGTGCGCGTGTGACCGTTCCGCCGCGCTTGGTCGGGCGAATGCCGGACCGCCACAGCGCCTCGCACACATAGATATTGCCGAGCCCTGCAACGATCCGCTGGTCAAGGAGGCACAGCTTGATGTTCTGCACTTTTCCCTTGAGCGCGGCCTTCAGATAGGCGGCATTCAAATCGGGACCAAGCGGTTCCGGTCCAAGGCTGGCAAAGGGTCCCCATGCGTCCAGCTCGCGCGTCGCCACCATATCGACCGAGCCGAATCGCCGCGGATCGCACAGGGCAAAGCGGTTGTTGGCCGTCTCCACCACCATGTGATCGTGCTTGTCCGCTTCCTCTGGATCAATTCGCCAGCGCCCGCTCATACCAAGGTGAAAGATCACCGATTGTTCGCGGTCGAGATGAAAGAGGCCATATTTCGCCCGCCGCGAAAGGCTCGTGATCGTCGCGCCCGTCATCACCTGAACCAGATCTTGCGGAAAAGGGCGCCGCAGATCGGGCCGGTTCAACGTCACCCGCTCGATGCGCGCGCCATCGAGGAACTTTGCAAGTCCTCTGACCGTTGTTTCGACTTCTGGTAATTCAGGCATCCCTGACCCTTTATCACCCTTTGCGCGACCCGCAATTCCCTCTAAGGCACCCTGCATGAGCGAAACCGATCAAGACACCGTCTCCTTTGGCTATGAGAACGTAAGCCCGGAGGAAAAGACCCGCCGTGTGGGGCAGGTTTTCTCCAGCGTCGCCAAGAAATACGACATCATGAATGATGCGATGAGCTTTGGTATGCACCGCGGCTGGAAAGATCGTTTCGTAAAGCGCGTGAAGCCGCAAGCCGGAGAGAACATTCTCGATATGGCAGGGGGCACGGGCGACATTGCCTTTCGCATGGCCGATCGCGGCGCGAATGTGACGGTTGCCGACATCAATCAGGAAATGCTCGACGTTGGTGCAGAGCGCGCGATGGAGCGTGACGAAGCCGAAGGCGCAGGCAGCCTCGTCTTCTCCAACCAGAACGCGGAAGAAGTGACTTTCGCCTCCAACACGTTCGATGCCTACACCATCGTCTTTGGCATCCGGAACGTCACCCACAAGGAAAAGGCCCTGAAAGAAGCCTTGCGCGTCCTTCGCCCGGGTGGCCGTTTCTATTGCATGGAATTTTCGGTCACCGATTGGTCGGGCTTTCGCGAAATCTACGACTTTTATTCGATGAACATCATGCCGCGCATGGGACAGGTGATCGCGGGCGATATCGAAAGCTACCGCTACTTGGCCGAAAGCATCCGCAAGTTCCCCCGTGCAGCAGAGTTCGAGGCAATGATCTCGAATGCGGGGTTTGTGAATACCAAGGCCGAGGTCATTCTGGGCGGGGCGGTTGCGATCCATTCGGGGTGGAAAGTCTAAGAATTTGACCCGTCCAGCCACTCACCTTTTCCGTCTTGCACGATGGGGCATCACCCTTGCGCGCCGCCGCGCGCTCGTCGGGATCGAGGAAGACCCAAATGCGCCGCCGCCCGTAAAGACCCTCGCACGGTTCGCGCGGATTGCGACCTTCACCTCAAAGAAGGGGGAGCGCGATTATGCGGGCGCTTTCCGCGCGATTGGTCCTGCTGCAATCAAGCTCGGGCAATCGCTGGCCACGCGGCCCGATCTTGTTGGCGAAGAAGCCGCGCACAATCTTTTGAGCCTGCAAGACAATCTGCCGCCGGTCGATTTTGGTCTTATCCGCGATTCGATCGAAAGCTCTTTCGGACAACCGATGGAGGCGCTTTTTTCCGAAGTGGACCCGGTCCCGGTCGGTGCCGCGTCGATCGCGCAGGTGCACAAGGGCGTCACCACTGACGGGCGAAAGGTCGCGATCAAGGTTCTTCGTCCCGGCATCCGCGAGAAATTTGCCAAGGATATCGAAACCTACGAATGGGCCGCGGCGCATGTAGAGGCGATGGGAGGCGAGGCCGAGCGCCTTCGCCCGCGCCTGACGATTGCCAATTTCAAACGCTGGACCAACTCGGAACTCGACCTGCGCCGCGAAGCCGCTTCGGCCTCTGAACTGGCCGAGGATATGTCGGGCGTTGATGGCTATCGCATCCCCGAGATCGACTGGGACCGCACCAATGGCCGGGTGATGACGGTCGAATGGGTCGACGGGATCAAGATCTCGCGCCGCGAAGAGCTGGTGGCGGCAGGCCATGACCTGACGCAATTGTCAGAGCGCCTCGTCATCAGCTTCCTGACACAGGCGATCAGCGCCGGTTTCTTCCACGCCGATATGCACCAAGGCAATTTGTTCGTGCAGGACGATGGGACCATCGTGGCGATCGATTTTGGCATCATGGGCCGGATCGACCGGCGCGCGCGCCAATGGCTTGCAGAAATTCTCTATGGTTTGACCACAGGCAATTACAAACGCGTCGCGGAGATCCACTTCGAGGCGCAATATGTGCCAAGCTATCACTCGGTAGGCGAATTTGCGACGGCCCTTCGCGCAGTGGGTGAGCCGATGCGCGGCAAGCCTGTGAAAGAACTTTCCGTCGGCCAGATGCTCGATGGGCTGTTCGCGATCACCCGCGACTTCGACATGCAGACACAGCCGCACCTGCTGCTTTTGCAGAAAACCATGGTGATGGTCGAAGGCATCGCGACGCAGCTTAATCCCGACATCAACATGTGGGACGCCGCCGCGCCTTATGTGCGGTCATGGATCCGCGATGAGCTGGGGCCGGAGGCGGCGGTCGCCGAGCGTCTGAAAGAAGATACGCAGACCTTCCTGCGACTGCCCGATCTCATCCGCCGTATCGAAGAAAGGTTCCCGCCCAAGGGTGGCGCGCCAGAGGCGCCCCCGCTTCCCGAGGTCAAGCTTATGGGCCGGTTGGGTGAAAGCGATGCCGCACCCCGAAATGGTGGCGGTTGGCTCGGCTATTTCGTCGCCGGCCTCGTGGGCGCAGGCGCCGTGCTGGGCGCGAGTCTTTCGGGCCTGATCTAAGCGGACGCGTTCAGTCGCCGTCAGGTAGCACTTTCGCTGCCCAAAGGCCAAGCCCGCCCGCAACCGCTTCGAATATCATCGGGGCCTCAAACCCTTCGAACGTGCCATAGTCGATGATCGAGACAATCCGCACGACCAGCACCACCAGCATTAGCGCGCTGCCGATGATAAGGGGATCGCGTCGCTCGCCCCATGCGCCCCATAAAAAGCACGCGCCGCTGACCGTGAAGAATGCGGTCATATCGCCGCGCACGGAGGTGAGGCCATGCGCGCCTTCGACTGCGAGGCCAAAGTCTGCGCCCGAAGCCACCGGATCGGTGAGAAAGCCAAAGCCCATAAAGACGAGGAGCAATCCCCCGAGGCTGAGAACCACTTTAAGTGCCAGTTTCATGTCGCAAATCCCCTCTCATCCACCTCCCCGCGCATGGCCTTATCGCTTGATCGCAAGGGGCGCGTGAATAAGTGCAATCTTAACCATCACAACGCAAGGCTTCCTCCCGCACTTGGGCCGGGTTCCTGGTCCAGATACTTGGCGAGCAGGACTAAGGTGGTTAGATGGGTGTAGAACATCTGCATTTTGAGGACAGTAGACACAGCGTGAGCGTCAAGGGACCCAGAATTCTCCTCGTGGTGGGCGGCGGTATCGCGGCTTACAAATCGCTCGAGCTTGTCCGCCTCATCCGCAAGGGCGGGGGCTTGGTCACGCCGGTCGTCACCAAGGGCGGGCAGCAATTCGTGACGTCCATGTCGCTCGCCGCGCTGTCCGAAAGTCAGGTGTACACGTCCTTGTTCGACCTCAAGAACGAGGTCGAGATGGGCCATATCGAATTGTCGCGCGAGGCCGATCTCGTGGTCGTGTGCCCGGCGACCGCCGACCTTATGGCCAAGATGGCTGCGGGCGTTGCCGATGATCTGGCAACCACGTTGCTTCTTGCCACAAACAAGCCGGTCATGGCCGTGCCCGCCATGAATGTGAAGATGTGGGAACACGCCTCCACCGTGCGCAATGTCGAGAAACTGCGCGAAAACGGCGTCCATGTGCTGCACCCTGATGAAGGGATGATGGCCTGCGGCGAATTTGGTTATGGCCGCCTGCCTGAACCACCTGCGATCTGGCGCGCGATTGCCGATCACTTCGGCATTGAGGTCGAGGAAGAGGCACCCGTTGCCGCTCCAACGCTTCCCCCCGCCGAAGTCGAGGCGCTTGAGCCTGAGGATGAGAGCGACAGTTCTTCGATGGGCGGGCTTGGCGGACTGCTTTCTCGCATCATCCCGCGCTCGACCGAAAAACGCAGCGCGGAGGAAATCGAGGCCGAGCTTCGTGCAGATCTTGAAGGTTTCGGGGGCGAAGAGGACGTGCCCGAAGAATTCCTTCAGGAGCTTCCCGAGGAAGATATCGAGTTCGATCCCGATCTGGCCGGCTCGCCGCTTGCCAAGAAGGGGGCGGGCAAGGCTGCGCCTCCGGTCGATCAGGATGCGATCAACCACGAGGTCGATGACCGCCGTCTGGCCCCTGATGAGGCCGAAGGGATATTTTCCGACAAGGCGAGCGACCTCCAAGCTACTCCGGAAACTGCAAAGGTCGCAGCCAAGAGCGCCGCGCCTGCGAAGATGGAAGCGGTCGCCGCTGACGAGGATGAGATTGCCGGGATCGTGGCTGACCCCGACAACCAGCCACTCAAGGGTCGCCATGTGCTGGTCACTGCGGGACCAACTTGGGAATCGATCGATCCGGTGCGCTACATCGCCAACCGGTCGAGCGGCAAACAAGGCTTTGCGATTGCAGCCGCTGCTGCTGCTCTTGGGGCAGAGGTTACTCTGGTTGCAGGGCCCGTCTTCCTCAAAACGCCAGCAGGCGTGAAACGCGTGGATGTTGAAAGCGCGGAAGAGATGTCATCTGCGGTCAAGCGCGCGCTTCCCGCTGATGTTGCCGTAATGGTCGCTGCGGTGGCGGATTGGCGGCCCAAGGAATATCGCGACGAAAAGATCAAGAAGCGCGGCTCTGCCCCGCCTGCCCTGATGCTGACCGAGAACCCCGACATTCTCACCAATCTGGCCGCTGGCAAGAACCGTCCGGGGCTTGTCGTGGGCTTTGCCGCTGAAACGGATTCGGTGATCGATCACGCCAAGCAAAAGCGCAAACGCAAAGCCGCCGACTGGATTGTCGCCAATGATGTTTCAGGTGATGTGATGGGCGGCGATGACAACACCGTGCATATCGTGACGAGCGAGGGCGTGGAAAGCCTCGATCAAATGCCCAAGGGCAAGGTTGCAATGGCGCTGGTGAGCCGTATGGCTGAGGCAATCGCTGCAAAGGGCTGACAATCGCCGTGACCAATAAAGTGCAAATCCAGGTGAAACGCCTGCCAACGGGCGAGGGGTTGCCCCTGCCTGCCTATGCCACCGAAGGGTCGGCGGGCATGGATGTGGTGGCGTCCGAAACGATGTCGATTGCACCGGGGGACCGCAAAGCGGTTCCGACCGGCCTGAGCATGGCCATTCCCGAAGGGTATGAGATACAGGTGCGGCCGCGCTCCGGGCTCGCGTTCAAGCATGGCATCACCGTGCCCAATACGCCCGGGACGATCGATTCCGATTATCGCGGCGAGCTGAAGGTTTTGTTGATCAATCACGGCAACACCCACTTCGAGATCGAGCGCGGCGACCGCGTGGCGCAGCTTGTCGTGGCGCCTGTTACGCAAGGGCTGTGGGAAGAGGTCGATGAGCTTGACGCGACCACGCGCGGCGACGGCGGCTTTGGCTCGACCGGCGGTCACGCAAAGCTTTAAACGAAATTGGCGCCGGACGCCTTATTCGCCTGCAAACCGAACGGTTGAGGTGTAGCTTGCGCTGGCTGACTGGCCGTTGGGGCCGCGCGCTGGTTCAAAGCGTGCCCGCTCGACCAGCAGTCTGCACGCGCGCCGGTCAAACTTGCGCGAACCGGTGCTTCCCTCAACCTCGCAATCCAGTGCGCGCCCCTCTTCATCAATCAGGAGGGTGTAGCGCAGCACGCCCTCGCCGCTGGGAAACCCGCGTGAAGGCCATGGCAGTCTGTCATCGGCCCTGATCCATGAGGACGGGTTGATCGGACGCGCAGCGACAGGTGCGGATTGCGCATTGCTGCTGACTTCAGAAGGGTCGAGCGGAGGGGCAACCCCGCTGGGACGCGAGCGGGCTGTGGGACGCGCTGATGAATGGGGCACCGGGCGCGATGGCCCTGCGATCAGCCTGCCGTTTCGTGCATCGGGAAGCTCGCGATATTGCGCATTCGCCTGACGCCGATACCACGGGATATAGCGCCATTGCTCGGAACATTGTTTGAGCAGGCGAAAGCCTGCTGAACTGGTCTTTAAATCAATGCGTGCGACCGGTTGGCTACCCTGGCTGACGGTCAGCACTTGCGCTGCGCGAAACCCTCTTTCGACATCGCTTGATCCTGCGCCAAGGGCAAACCCTTCTCCAGCGCTGAACCCGGCAAAGCGGGCATCGTCAAATGCCCATTCCACATTGCCGACCATACCCGAAAAATACCGGCCAGAGCGCCGTTGCAGCGTCAACCTGCCCGCGCGCCCGTCCTGCAATTGATAACTCAGCACATGCGGGCCGCCATCGTTCAGGCGAAGTTCGCAACTGCGCCGCGCCTCGTCCTGCAAAATCACCCAACGGCCAAGATCAACAAAGGTCTCCTGCCCGCCCGATTGCGCAGCAGCCACGCTGGAAAGTGAGCCAGCAAGGGCTAAGCCGGAAAGCGCGCGCGAGGGTGAGAAGATACGTGATTTGGTCATGTGTGTGCCTGATAATTGAGGAGATACCGGGCGCTCAATACAAAAAGGCGGCGCTGATCCCTTCCGCCGCCTTTCCGTCCCATCCATGGGTGGATCTGGAGTTTGCCTGTCACCGTGCCGGTTTCACGCTCTTCCCGTCGTCGCGAATTGTGATGCGCAGGACCTCACCCGAATTGCCGGGGAAGTCGGTGAAGATCGCATCGACCAGATTGGGCACCAGATGTTGCAAGCGGTTGGAGCGCGAGGCTGCCTGCGCCTGGCCTTCGAACAAGCGTTGTCCGGTGACAGTGTTGTCGATCTTGAGATCGATCTCACTGGTGTAAACGGTGTAGCTGCGCACCTCGGGGCCAGCGAGCCACGGATCGTAGAAACCAAAGGCATAGCCGCGACGAAGGCCAAATCCGCCAAAGCGTCCCCACGGGCCAAAGTGCCCGTAGCCCGCATTGGTGGTGCGAACCCGTTCACGCCCGTTGTCGACGCCGTAGTCGAAACGCACGAGCATGGTGGCCGCTTCCGGTTCTGCCTCGACATAGCCAAGTTCGGCCATTTCATCGGCAACCATATCGGCATAGAGCGCAAATTCGAGGCCGCCCGCAAGCGCAGGGTCATCTGCCACAACCGCGAAGCTTTGCCCCGCAGGTGCAGGAAGCTCAGCTTGGAAACGCGAGACGTCTGCCTTGAATGTATTGGTGGAGCACGCGGCAAGGCCAAGGGCAAGAACGCCGGCAAGGCCCATCTTTGCCGCGGGTCGCATGAAGCGACTCGCAAATGATGAGCGCGTGTTTGTATCGTTAGGGGTCATATCAGAATGGATCATGCCATATCCTTCACAAAATCGCCAGCGACCATCGTCAGGGACAGGAGTACTTTACCCGCGCCGCCTCTGGCTATCAGTCCAAAAATCGCTGATCTTTCGCGTTGCCCTCACGCTTTGGATCGAAAGTCATTCGATCCAAATCCCCATACTGTCTCGCAATGTCAGCTATTAACGCTGCACACCATAATCATGCGGGCTGAACCGGATTTGAACGCAAAGACGAAGGGGGCGGAGGCCGGCCCGGGTCATCCCCGGGCCGCCGAGTATTATCCGCGCACGAGGCCAAGGGCCTTGTAGGTGGCATCCAGCGTCGGAACGCCGCGTTCACGCGCGCGTGATGCACCGCGCGCAAGGATCGCATCCAGAGCTTCCTGATCGCCTTTGAGTTCCATAAACCGCGCGTTGATCGGGCTGAGCGTTTCGACGAGAACTTCGCCAAGTGCAGGTTTGAACGTGCCAAAGCCCTGGCCGCCGTGTTCGCTCAGAACCTCAGCCGAGGTCTTGCCGGTGAGCGCAGCGTAGATCCCGACAAGGTTCTTTGCCTCGGGACGCTCCTCAAGGCCTGCCTCTTCCGATGGCAGGGGCTCGGGATCGGTCTTCGCCTTCTTCACCTTCTTCATCACCGTGTCGGGATCATCGGTAAGCGAGATGCGGCTCATATCGGACGGGTCCGATTTGCTCATTTTCGACGTACCATCGCGAAGCGACATGATCCGCGCAGCCGATGGCGGGATGTAAGGTTCAGGCAGGGTGAAAAGCGGCGCGTCTTCTTCGCAAAAATCATTGTTGAATTTCTGCGCAATGTCGCGAGCTAGTTCGAGGTGCTGTTTCTGATCCTCACCCACGGGCACGTGGGTTGCCTGATACAGCAGCACGTCGGCGGCTTGCAGTACCGGATAGGTGAACAACGCAACCGACTGTCCCTCACGGTTCTTGCCCGCCTTGTCCTTCCACTGCGTCATGCGGTTGAGCCACCCCATCCGCGCTGTGCCATTCAGCAGCCATTGCATCTCCGCGTGGGCTGGCACCTGCGCCTGATTGAACAGCACGGTCTTCGACGGGTCGACCCCGCAGGCAACCAGCGTTGCCACCATCTCGCGGGTGTTTTGCGTCAGCTCTGCCGGATCATGCGTCATCGAAAGCGCGTGCAGGTCGGCGAGGAAGATGAAGCATTCGCCGCCTTGCGCCTCTGCCTCGTCCTGAAGCTTTACGTAGTTGACGATCGCGCCAAGGTAATTGCCAAGGTGCGGCTTTCCGGTGGGCTGGATGCCCGAAACAACTCTCATTGTGGGTACTCTTTCTTCAGTTCGGTAATGATCAGGTGTGCTGTGAAAAGCACCCCAGCCATCGCCAGGCCGCCCGCCCGCGCATTGCGAAGCGCAATGGGGCTGAACGGTGAGAGAAGAACGTATTGGTCATGGGCTTTGCCAATAGCAGATGCCGTGGCGCGTGCAAGGCGGCGCTATTGCTTGCGGGTAAGGGCTGCGATGCGTTGCTTGTCGATCGCGCCAAACACGAATGCCAGACCGAAATAAACGAATACCGCGGCCCCGACGAGAACACCCAGCGCAACAAGCCGCGCAAAAATCCCGGCGGAATACCATCCGGTGAGGTAGCTGTTGGCGTAGTAGAGCGCGGCTCCCATTGCGGCGGCGGCGATGGCCTGTTTCGCGATGCGCAAGAGCAGAACGCCGGGAATTCGATAATGCCCCCTGCTCGCCAGCACGATCAGCAGGAAGCCCACATTGATCCACGCACCAACAACGCTGGCAAAGGCGACACCGATGACGCCGTAATCCTCAAGGAAGAATATGGTCGCGGCGATGAACACAGCCAGCGAGATAAACGCCGCCACCACAGGGGTGCGCGTATCGGCGCGGGCGTAGAAATTGGGCACGAGGACTTTCACGAGCACATAGGCCGGAAGCCCCAGAACGAGCGTCGCCAGCACATTACCTGTCACTTCGGCATCTGACAGGTCGAAGCGCCCGCCTGCAAAAATCATGGTGACGAAAGCTTCGGCACAAATCGCAAGCGCCACAGCGGCAGGGATGGTGAGCAGCATCGCAAGCTCGATCGCGTCGGACTGGATCCGGTCTGCACCTTCCTTGTTTTCGCTCCCGACGAATTTTGACAGCGTCGGCAGGATCGCGGTCGAAAGCGCGATGCCGATAATGCCCAGAGGCAGCTGATTGAGACGGTCGGCATAGTTCATGTAGCTCACCGAACCGTCCTCAAGCTGGTTGAGGAAATAGAGCTGGACCAGAGTGTTAATCTGATAGGCGCCGCCACCGATGGCTGCGGGAAGGGCGATGATCGCAAGCCGCTTTACCTCCGGCGTAATGCGCGGCCACAAGAGTTTGGGGCGAAAGCCCTCGACCCTTGTCCAGTAATAGAGCCACGCAAGCTGCATGACCCCTGCACCGGTAACAGCCCATGCAATGCCGTAGGCGATCCGGGTGACACTGGCACCGGTGGTTTGCGCAAACCATTCCCCGCACAACAGGGCAGCGATCAGAACGAGGTTGAGAATGATCGGAAAGGCCGCGCCGGGGGCAAAGCGCGAGACCGAATTGAGCATCCCGGTAAACAGCGTCACCAGACTGACGAGGATAATGTAGGGAAACATGATCCGCGCAAAATCGACCGCGAGCGGATAGGTCTGGGGGTCGAGAGGCTTTTCCGACAAAAGCCAGATTACGCCGGGCATGGCGATTTCGAACACCGCCACCAGAGCGATCAGAACGGGCAGAAAGACGCTGAGGACGGCATTGCTGAAGCTCTTTGCGTCGTCGAGGCCCTCTTCGGGATCGTCTTTGCCGTGCAGACGCTTGGAAAACATCGGCACGAAGGCGGCCGAAAACGCGCCCTCTGCAAACAGGCGGCGGAAGACATTGGGGATGATGAAGGCCTGAAACCACGCATCGGTCACGGCATTCGCGCCGAGGACGCGCGCGAAAATCATCTCGCGCGCCATCCCGGCGATACGGCTGACCATGGTCAGGGACCCGATGGTGCCGACGTTTTTGAGCAGGCTCATGGGCGCAAGGTTATGCGGTCACTTGCCGGTCAAGCAAGGCGTTATGCGCCAGCGCCCGGAGCAGGCGTCGTCACATTGCCTTCTTGTGCGCGCTTGGCTTGCAATTGCTGGATGTAGAGGCCGTTGAAATCAATCGGCTCAACCATCAGCGGCGGGAAGCCTGCATCGCGCACGGCATCGGCGATCACACGGCGTGCGAACGGGAAGAGAATGCGCGGTGTTTCGGCAAACATGAAGGCGTGCGCCTGATCATCGGGGATATTGCGAATGCCAACGAGGCCGCAATAGGACAGCTCGATGATGTAGGCCGGGCCTTTCTCGGTCGATGCGGTGATGTTGATCTTGAGCTCGACCTCGCTCACCTCGTCGCCCTTGGGATCGGCACCGATGTTGAATTGGACATCGACCTTTGGCTGTTCGGTCCATTGATAGACGTCGGGCGCATTAGGGTTCTCGACCGAAAGATCTTTCACATATTGCGTGATGATCCCGGCAGCAGGCTGATTGTCAGCGCCATTGTTGTCGAGGTTGGTGAGTACGTCGCCTGGATTAGCACCTTCTTCGGCCATAGCTTTTGCATCTTTCGATTGAATGTCTGGATTGCCCCTGTGCGCAAGGGCGTAAAATCAGTGAGCGCGCGTAGCAGGGGCCACGGTAACAGGCAACAGAGACTGCGACACGCCGGAACGGGCAAACGAATTGACGAGTTGTGCCAATTAAGAGCCGGAATTGCATGCATTGCATCGCCACAAGGCGTTGGAGAATTGAATTTTGTCCCTATTTATGACACACAAACTGACCTCTCCGGCGCATCTTGCGCCAATGCGGGCCGTATCTTGTGTTGGCATACACGTTCAATTCAGTCACTACTGATAGGGCTGCTTGAATGGGCCTACGCCAGATTCGGTCAAACAAGGAAATAACGTGATTCTAGAAATCGTCATCCTCGCCATGATCGCCGCCTTTTTGGGGCTGCGCCTCTATTCGGTGCTCGGGCGCCGGGCAGAACACGAGGAAGAATCAATTCCGCAGCGTTTCGAACCGAAAGAAAACGCCCCGCAGCAAGCGCCCACCGCCGCAACCGCGCCGCAAGCAGCGCAGCCTCGTCCGGTCGAACTCGAAGGCGCACAACCTGCTGTAGAAAACGGCATTCGCGACATCGCGGCAGCAGACCGCTCGTTTGAATTCGGCGCCTTCATCGAGGGCGCGCGCGGCGCTTATGAAATGGTGCTCGAAGCCTTCTGGAAAGGCGACAAGGAAACCCTGCGCGATCTTTGCGATGACGATGTTTACGCAGGGTTCGAAGCTGCCATCAATCAACGCGAGGCCGAAGGGCTGACGCTCGATAACAAGCTCGTGCGCATCGAGGAAACCCGCGTGCATTCGGCGACGCTTGAAACCGCCAAATTCTCCAAAGTCGCCCGGATTGCGGTTCTGTTTGTCGCAGACATCGCCGCTGTCACCCGCGACAAGGATGGCAATGTGGTGGCCGGTAGCCTCGATGACGCGATCGAAAGCCGCGACATCTGGACCTTTAGCCGCGACGTTTCATCGCGTGATCCGAACTGGATTCTCGACGAAACCGACCAGGGCTGAGGGCTTGAGAGGTGTGGGGGGCGCATCAAGGCCGCGCTGCCAGATCGAATAAGGCGATTTGGCTCACCGGACCTGACACCCCTTCGCGCCGACCCGCTTCCATAAAGGCTGGAATGATGGCGCTGGCTTCGGTGGCGCTTCTCACGGGCTGTTTCCGGCTCGTGCCCGAGGCATCCGGACCACGCCCCGCCGTTCCCATCCCGCCCCCTGTCACCAGCGCATCCACTGCGGCCTTCGCCAGCGTCGTGCGGGGGCCGAGCGTCGGTCAATTGCGCATCAGCCAGCGCGATGCTGGCACCGCATTGGCAAGCTTTATCGAAAGCTGCCCGCAATTGCTTCGCCGCGAAGACAAAAGCGGACTATCCTACAACGCCGATTGGCGCGCCTCATGCGAGGCCGCCTATCAATGGCCGACGAGCGATGCTCCGCGCTTTTTCCAGACCCACTTTGAAACAGCGCGCATCGGCGATGGTCAGGCTTTTGCGACGGGCTATTTCGAACCAGAGATTGCCGGTTCGCGCAGCCCTCGCCCGGGATATGTGCCGGTGTACGCAATGCCGAGCGACCTTAAACGCGGCTGGCCGCGCAGCACGCCGCAATCCGAACGCACCGGACGCGCGCCACTGGGGCGGCAGCTCGCCAATGGCGATTTCGTCCCCTATTACGAGCGCTCTGAGATCGAGGATGGCGCGCTTCAGGGCCGCGTTCCGGTTATCGCTTATGCCGCCGATCCGGTCGAGTTTTTCTTCCTGCAAATCCAGGGCTCCGGACGCATTCGCACGCCCGAGGGCGAAGTCATCCGCATCGGCTATGCCGGCCAGAACGGACGCGCTTATACCGGGATCGGCGGGGTGATGCGCGAACGCGGGCTTTTGGGTAATGGGCCGGGGCAATACTCTGGTTCGATGCAGGGGATCATGGCCTATATCCGCGAAAACCCGCGCGAAGGCCGCGCGCTCATGCGCGAGAACAAGAGCTGGATTTTCTTCCGTGAGCTCAAAGGCGATGGCCCGCTCGGCGCGTTGGGCGTGCCCGTGCGGCGCGAGGCATCGGTCGCGGCAGACCCTGCATTTGTGCCCTTGGGAGCGCCGGTTTGGCTCGACCTTGACCGTAACGAAGCCGACGGCTTGTGGATTGCGCAGGATACCGGCGGCGCGATCAAGGGGGCGAACCGTTTTGACACCTTCTGGGGCGCTGGCGAAGAGGCACGGAGAATTGCCGGAGGCATGAGCGGCAGGGGAACGGCGCTTTTGTTCCTGCCCAAGGGCACCGTTGCGCGGCTGAACTCCCAAGACAATTCGACACGGCGATGAGCTTCCCCCGAGGCCTTTCCGAACCCGAGCAACGCGCTTGGGCCCGTCTCGCATCGAGTGTGACCCCCATGCCGGGCAAGAAGGCGCCGCTTGTCAAAGAGGCGAGCGAAGCTCCTGCAAAACCCGCTCCCAAAGCGCCCGAAAAGCTGGCACCCAAACCGAAACAGGCCGCCAAACGCCCGTTGATGCGCGCCAATTCGCCAGCTCCTGCGCCCGCGCCAAGACGGGCGATGGCATCGAGCCAGCTTGATGGCAGCTGGAACCGCAAGCTGAGGTCAGGGCAGATCACGCCGGACTATACGCTTGATCTGCACGATCACAGCCTCGACCGCGCCTATGACCGGATCATGAGCGGGCTTGACCAGGCGCGCATGATGGGCGCGCGGGTGGTGCTTGTGGTGGCTGGACGCGAGCGGCCAGTGGACCCTGCCGACCGAGGCACGAAGCGCGGGGCGATCCGGGCTAAACTCCTCGACTGGCTCGCGGTGAGCCGCCACGCCGATTCCATCGCAGCCGTGCGGCGCGCCCACATCCGCCACGGCGGAGAGGGCGCACTTTACCTGGTGTTGAAACGATAGGGGCGGATTACCCCAGGAGCATCGTGTTCATCAGGCGACCCGGCAGGATGATTGCGAAGATACCCGGGATCATCAGCGCGGTCAGAAACAGGCTGACGATCTCGGCCTTGTGGCGTTTCATATCGCCTTTGCGTGCGCTGCTCACAACGGCCCATGATGCCCGATAGGTCAGCGGCACGAAGATATGGATCCATGAAAGTGCCATCCCTTCGTGGATGAACAGGGTGGAGGTCGCGGTCACAACCATTAGAGCGATCCACAACTTGCCCAGCGCCTTGTGCATCGCGTCCCCTTTGCGCGCGATCAGCAGATACAGGCCAAGAGGCACGCACGGAATGACGGTCGATACGTGAAACATCACTGCGGCATTGCCCAGATGCGGCAGACCACCGGCAAAACCGAACACGGCCCGTGCAATCGCGATCATGCAAACAGCTGTCATTGTGATGCCGGAAAACAGCACCAGCGCCTTGGTGATGGCTCCCAATTGCATGACGCCTGATGGCTGGTTGAATTGCGAAAAGGCCTGAAATGGTTTGCGAAGAGTAGCGGCTGTCATTTGCTGGTTTCCTTCATGGGTCTGTGTTGAAACCCAAAATGGCCGATGCCCTTTCGCCGGCAATTGTCCTTGCGCGATTTGCCACTGGCCTTCGCGAAATGTCGCCAGAAAGCGCCGATTTTTAAGGCCCTGCCACTTTACGAAGCGCGAAATGGCAGGCAGTTTGCGCATCGAAATGATTGAAACACCTGGCCAAGTGCGCGAACCGCAGGAACTGTCTGGCAAAGCCGCTTTCTGGCGCGGGCTCTTGAGCGACCTTGCGATCATGACGGGGATTGGTCTGTTTCTGGGCGTGCTGGGGCCGTTTGGTAGCAGCGATCTGCCCTTGGGCGTGCGGCTTTTGAGCTGGCTTGCCTTCGCCTATGTTGGATATGTCTGCTATCGCCCGTTGGAGCCGCTTGTCTCTTGGGGGGAGCGCACCCTTCATCTCCCTCGTATCGGCCTCTGGATTGCCACGGCGGCGATTGCGACTGTGCCGATGACGTTTGCGGTTCTGGTGCTGGGCAATTTGCACGATCCGTTTCGCTGGCCCGGTCTCGATATTGCACTCACCAGCTATTTCTATGTGTTTATCGTGGGCGCGGCGGTCACGCTGTTTTTCAACGTCTTGAGCCTGCGCTCAGGCAACACCACAGCGCCTGCATCAGTTGCAGAGGCTGCGAGCGAGCCTGAACCTCCTGTCAAAGCCAATCCCTTGCTCGACCAGATTCCCGCATCATTGGGCAGCGATGTCATCGCGCTGGAGATGGAAGATCACTACGTGCGCGTCCACACGGCACTGGGCAGCGAACTGGTGTTGATGCGTTTGCGCGATGCGATGGCGCACGTGGCCGAAATCGACGGGCGTCAGGTTCACCGCAGCTGGTGGGTTGCGCGGCTTGCGGTCGAGGATGTGCGGCGCGAAGGGCGCAATGTGCGGCTGGTCCTGCCGGGCGGTCTCGAAGCGCCGGTATCGCGCGCTCAGGTGAGCGATCTCAAGGATGCAGGCTGGATATAGAGGCGAATAAACCCGAGCCGGGTGGTCTGGAATCGCAATCATCCCCTGCCGCCGCGCTTTTGACTGAATGAGGACACGAAAGACCCCCGGGCGCGTATTGCGCCAAGGGGTCTGTTGTATCCGTGACATCGGCGGGAAGCCGAAAGGTCGAGACCTATTCTGCGGCTTCAGCGTGCGCATCGAGTTGGCCGGGCATTGGCACATCTTCGCGTGTTGTAATAGATTTCGCTGACATCATGCCGGGCGCCTTGGATTCGCCGCCGATCTGGTCGCGCACAGCTTTTTCGATGCGGTCTCCGATGCTCTGATCGACGTTGCGCCAGTATTCAAACGCACGTTTGAGAACCGGCTCGCTCACGCCGTCGGCAAGGTGGCCGGAGACGTTGGAGACAAAACGTTTCCGCTGTTCGTCGTCCATCACTTCCATCACCAGCGCGCGGGCTTGGCTCCAGTCGTCGTCATCTTCGCGCAAGGTATAGGCCTCGCGCACCATGTTGCCATCGGCGGCCCAGGTCGCCTCGTTGCCGATTTTCGTTTGCGCATGCGGGCCGCCATAGGAATTGGGCGCGTAAACCGGGTCCTCGCGCTTTTCGACCTGCATATGGCCCCCGCGCGCATAGGAGTGCACTTCGTTCACCGGCTTGTTGACCGGGATCTGCTTGTAATTGGTGCCAAGGCGTGCGCGGTGCGCGTCGGCATAGGAGAAACCGCGGGCGAGCAGCATCTTGTCAGGCGACAGTCCGATGCCGGGCACCATGTTGTTCGGCTCAAACGCCAACTGCTCGATTTCCATGTGCCAGTCGGTCGGGTTGCGATTGAGCGTGAGCGTGCCGACCTCCATCAACGGATAGTCGTCATGCGGCCAGGTCTTGGTCAGATCGAACGGATTGATGCGATAGGTCTTGGCATCTTCGAACGGCATGATCTGCCATTTGAGGGTCCAGCTTGGATAATTGCCCTCATGGATAGCATTGAAAAGGTCGCGGCGGTGATAATCGCTGTCTTCGCCCGCCTTCTTCACCGCCTCCTCCTGCGTGAAGTGGGCATTGCCGCCTTTATCGCCAACATTGGTGAGATAGTGGAACTTGACCCAGAAGCGCTCGCCTTCTTCATTCATGAGCATATAGGTGTGGCTGCCATAGCCATTCATTTCGCGCCAATTCTTCGGCACGCCGCGATCACCCATGAGATAGGCAACCTGGTGCGCGCTTTCAGGGGAAAGTGTCCAGAAATCCCACATCATATCGTGATCGCGCAGACCGTTGTCGGCGCGGCGTTTCTGGCTGCGGATGAAGTGCTGGAACTTCATGGGATCGCGAATGAAGAAGATCGGCGTGTTATTGCCGACCATGTCGAAGATCCCTTCCTCGGTGTAGTGCTTGACCGAAAAGCCGCGCGGGTCACGCCAAGTGTCGGGGCTGCCGCGCTCACCGGCAACGGTTGAAAAGCGCATGGCGACATCGGTCTTCGCGCCTTTCTGAAACAGTTTGGCCTTGGTGTATTTCGAGACGTCTGCGGTTGTCTCAAACGTCCCGAACGCGCCCGAACCCTTCGCGTGAGGCTGTCGCTCCGCAATGTTGGTGCGATTGAACTGGGCCATCTCTTCGAGGAGGTGATGGTCGTTGAGCACGATTGGCCCATCGCGGCCAACCGTTAGCGAATGTTCGTCGCTTTGAACGGGGGCACCGGAATCGGTCGTGGTGGCGGGGGATTTGGTATTGTCGGCCATGGGGGCGTGCCTTTCTCAAGAAGTGATGCAAATCCTACAAGTGAGGAGGCACTTCGTTCCGCCGCCCGGCGATCCAGAAAAGCGATCAGTCTTATTTATGGATTGAATGAAAAGGCCCCCGGCGTTCACACGCCGAGGGCCTCCAGCGACCCAGTCAATGGAAAAGCCGGGGGGGTGGCTATCCAATGCGGGCTTTCTCGTATCGAGCCGCCTTGCGGAGACCGCTTAGAAACGGCCCCTAGAACCGTCCGGCGTTCATCACCTTGGTGAAGGCGGCAACAAAGTCGTTCACGAACTTCTCTTCGTTGCCGCGTTCCGCATACACTTCGGCCTGGGCGCGAAGCTGTGAATTGGAACCGAATATAAGGTCGGTTCTCGTTCCGCGATACTTCTCGGCGCCAGTTTTCCGGTCTGTACCCACATATTCTTCATCGCCCGATTCATCGACTGGCGCCCATTTGGTGCCCATGTCGAGGAGGTTGGTGAAGAAATCCGGGGTGAGCTGGCCGACGCGGTCTGTGAAAACACCATGCGGGCGATTGCCCGAATTGGCACCGAGGACACGCAAACCACCGACCAGAACGGTAAGCTCCGGCAGCGACAGGCCAAGCAGGTGCGCCTTGTCGATGAGCATGTCTTCGGTTTTCACATTGGCCTTGGTCTTGAGATAGTTGCGGAAACCATCGGCAAACGGCTCCATCGGCTCAAAGCTTTCGGCATCGGTCATTTCGTCGGTCGCATCGCCGCGACCGCCAGTGAATGGAACCGAGACCGTGAAGCCGGCATCGCTTGCCGCTTTCTCGACCGCCGCATTACCCGCCAGGACAATCGCATCGGCCATCGAGATCGAACCGCGAAGCTCGTCGATCTTGGAGAGGACCTTTGCGAGTTCGTCCGGATCGTTAGCTTCCCAATCCTTTTGCGGGGCGAGACGCACGCGCGCGCCGTTCGTGCCGCCACGGTGATCGGAATTGCGATAGGTCGAGGCCGAGGCCCAGGCCGCTTTCACAAGCTCGCTGACCGAAAGGCCGCTGTCCAGAATGGCCGATTTGAATGCGCTCACATCGCCATCCGAAGGCTCGGTGCCTTTTGGAACCGGGTCCTGCCAGATCAGATCTTCTTCAGGGACTTCTGGCCCCTGATAACGGACCTTCGGCCCCATATCGCGGTGGCAAAGCTTGAACCATGCACGGGCAAACGCGTCGTCGAGTTCTTCCGGGTTCTCGTGGAAACGCTCGGAAATCTTGCGATAATCCGGGTCCATCTTAAGAGCCATGTCGGCAGTCGTCATCATGGTTGGGACCTTCTTGCTCGGGTCCCGCGCATCAGGCGCCATGTCCTCTTCCGACTGGTTGATCGGCTGCCACTGGTTCGCGCCAGCCGGGCTCTGCACGAGCTCGTAGTCATATTTGAACAACAGGCGGAAATAGTCGTGGCTCCACGAGGTCGGGTTGTTCGACCATGCACCCTCGATGCCCGAAGTGGTGATGTGGCCTTTGCCGATCTCTTCTTCATCGTTCAACCAGCCAAAGCCCATGAGATGCAGGGCCTCGCTTTCAGGGGCGCCGCCGAAGGTGTCCGATGGCTGTGCACCGTGCGCCTTGCCAAAGGCGTGACCGCCAGCGGTAAGGGCGACGGTTTCCTCGTCGTTCATCGCCATGCGGGCGAATGTTTCGCGCATGTCGCGTGCGGATTGCAGAGGATCGGGATTGCCGCCCGGACCTTCGGGGTTGACGTAGATAAGACCCATCTGGATCGCAGCCAGCGGGTTTTCGAGCGCCTTGCCTTCATCGGGGATGATGCGGGTTTCGACGCCTTCGTCGACCCATTGCTCTTCCGTGCCCCAATAGACCATTTCAGGCTCGAACACATCGGACCGGCCGCCGCCAAATCCGAACACGGGGCCGCCCATGCTTTCAATCGCGACATTGCCTGCAAGGATATAAAGGTCGGCCCAGCTGATGCCTTTGCCGTATTTCTGCTTGATCGGCCAAAGCAGGCGGCGTGCCTTGTCGAGGTTGCCGTTATCAGGCCAGCTGTTGAGCGGGGCAAAGCGTTGCTGTCCGCTGCCTGCACCACCGCGGCCATCGCCCGTGCGATAGGTGCCGGCTGCGTGCCATGCCATACGGATCAAGAACGGGCCATAGTGGCCATAGTCCGCCGGCCACCAATCCTGGCTGTCGGTCATCAACGCCTTGAGGTCATCTTTCAGAGCGTTGTAATCAATCGCATTGAAGGCGGCGACATAATCAAAGTCCTCGCCATATGGGTTGGCCGATTTGCCTTGCTCGGTCAGAATTGAAAGGTCGGTCGCCTCCGGCCACCAATCCTTGTTCTGACGGCCCAGAAGCGTCCGTGCGCCACCATCGCCGTGGAAGGGGCAGCCGCTCATTTCACCTGTCTTCGCATCCATGTTTCTTCTCCTCTCAAATCGAACCGGGCTGTCCAAACGCGGGGGAGGGGGACAGCCAATGATCGCTACAATGATGCAGAAGTTTTGTGCGGTCCAAACGATTAATGCGTCGAGATTGATCGCAAAATACGATGAAACGATGCGGTGTTCGAAAAAGGCGATCCAACGCGCGACTATTCTCGCGTGAGATGAAGGCGATCGGGCTTTGGGAAAAAGGTGGGACCGGAAGCCGCATATGGGGGGGGGAGGGGGTGTGCGACTTCCGATCCCGTAAACCCGATGTTGCCCCGGTAATCGGGGCGCGGGGGTTAGGTGTAAGGGGGGCAACCGGCTATTTAGGGGGAGGGGGGCGCCAGTTGCATCTTACAAGGGGACGGGTTGAAACCCGGTGCCTGTCAAATGGTGACTGCGCCGCTGGAACAAAGCAGATTAAACCGATCACAATGATCGGAAAAACAGATTATTTATCGGCCCGAAGAGGCAAGCTTTGGGGCTTCTTCGCCTACTGCGAAGCGGTGTAGGATCGCTTGGCTTCGCGAAAGCTGACCAGCTCGCGCTTTTTCTCGTCCCACAGCGTCAGGATAAACATGCGCGGCGTCTGGCGCGGCGTGATGCGGTTGATTTCACCCAGTTCCGGATAGGCCTTGAGCACGGCGGGCAGGCGATAGAACGGGATGCGGCTCATGAGGTGGTGGACGTGATGCACCCCGATATTGCCAGTGAACCAGCGCAGAACGGCTGGCATGTGCAGATGGGTGCTGCCTTTCAAAGCGTGCTCGTGAAATTCCCAGTGCTCGCGCGTGTCCCAGTGGGTCTGCTCAAACTGGTGCTGCACGTAGAACAGCCACACGCCAACCGAGGCGGAGATCAGCAGGACGGGCAAGAAGACCGCCAGCGTAACGCCAATTCCGAAAGCGTAGGCGATTAGGCCCAGGATGATGGCGGTGACGAGATTGGTGCCAAGCGCGCTCACCCAATAAATCGCGCCCGCCCGCATCAGGCCGATGGGGAGGCGGTGGCGCAACAAAAAGAGATAGGCCGGACCCAGCCCCAGCAGCGTCACGGGGTGACGGTAAAGGCGATAGAACAGCCGGCCCATTTTGCCGCGCTCCATATATTCGGTGACCGTCAGCGTATCGACATCGCCAAATCCGCGCGCATCAAGATTGCCGGTTGATGCATGGTGGAGCGCATGGCTGCGCCGCCAGCAATCATAGGGAGTGAGCGTCAGCACTCCGATAGCGCGGCCCACCCAATTGTTGGTGTGGCGGTTCTTCCAGAAGGCCTCATGCCCGCAATCGTGCTGAATGATGAAGAGGCGCAGGAGCAGCAGTCCGGCGATAGGCGCGAGCAAGAGCGCTGCCCAATAGCCCGCCTCCACCGCGAACAGCATCACAGTGAACAGGGCGACAAACGGCACCAACGTTGATGCCAGTTCCCACCCGCTGCGGCTCAAGCGAGGGGTGCGAAACCGCGCAAGCTTTCGCGCCAGATCACGGGGGTCATCGGGATTAATGCGCTCTTCAGGCGCGCGGAGAGGGGTATCCATGTTGCGTGGGGTTTCTTCTATTATGAGAGCGAGCGCAAGGGGCTAAGTGGCTTTGCGAGGGACTGCGTAGCAAACTGCTCAATTACGACGTCACCCCAGCGTAGGCTGGGGTCCAGGGCGGCGAGGTGCGGCGCTTGCCGCTTGGGCTCCAGCCTTCGCTGGGACGACGGACCTAATCACCTACGAGCTCATACTCTTCGACAATGTCGAGGTCGTCATAACGAATGACAAGCCATTCAGAATCGAGCCTGAGAAAACCTCTTTGGGGGCCAAGCCAGTAGACTTCATCCCAGTCGGAAAAATAGGATGTGGCAGTAGGAGGGCCGAGCATTTCACGCACATCTTGCTTAGATTTCCCATCCAGCTGTCCGCTCGAAATCAGGGCATCGACCATATGAAGCCGTGGATAGCCGAGCTCGCTTTGATGCGGCGCTTTCCAATCCTCAGACTGAAAGGATCGGATTGGCAAGAACCCAAATTTGAAGCTCGCATACAAGACCAATGCGGCCGTACCAGCGAGGAGTAAGGCCAAACATCCAAGGCCAATACTCTTGGACCGCCCTCCGGTCTTATTCGCCAAATTCACCCCATTTGCGCCCGGTGGAGCAGTTTCTGATCTGCCAGCACCAGTGCCATCATCGCCTCGACCACAGGCGCGCCGCGGATGCCGACGCAGGGATCGTGGCGGCCTTTGGTACGGACCTGCGTTGCTTCTCCGTCCGAGGTGATCGAGTCCACGGGGGTCAGGATCGAAGAGGTCGGCTTGAACGCCACGCGGCACACAACAGGTTGTCCGGTGGAGATGCCGCCCGCCGTGCCGCCTGCATGGTTGCTGGCATAGACAGGTTTACCATCTGCGCCGGGGCTCATCGAGTCAGCGTTCTGTTCGCCGGTCAGGCGCGCAGCCTCGAAACCATCGCCAACTTCAACGCCCTTGGTTGCGTTGATTGTCATCATCGCAGCTGCCAGTTCGCTGTCCAATTTGGCGTAAATTGGCGCGCCCCATCCTGCGGGGACACCTTCGGCAACGCACTCGACAATCGCGCCCAATGATGAGCCAGATTTACGCGCATTATCGACCAATTCTTCCCAGCGTCTCGCAGCCCAACTGTCCGGGCAGAAGAAGGGGTTTTTCCCGATTTCGTCGAAGTTGATTGCATCACGCTCGATCGCATCGCCGCCAAGTTCCGAGAGGAAAGCGGTGATCTTCACCTCGGGGATGACCTTGCGCGCCACCGCGCCCGCCGCCACGCGCGCTGCCGTTTCGCGCGCGCTCGACCGGCCACCGCCGCGATAATCGCGGATGCCGTATTTGGCATCATAAGTGTAATCCGCGTGCCCCGGGCGATAGGCCTTGGCGATCTCGGAGTAATCTTTTGAGCGTTGATCGGTGTTCTCGATCATCAGGTGGATCGGCGTGCCGGTTGTCACCTGAACGCCTTCGTCATTGGTGAAGACACCCGACATGATGCGCACCTGGTCGGCTTCCTGGCGCTGTGTCGTGTATTTGCTTTGCCCCGGACGGCGCGCATCCATAAAGGGCTGAATATCGGTTTCGGTCAGCGGGATATTCGGCGGGCAGCCGTCAATCACCGCGCCAAGACCCGGCCCGTGGCTTTCTCCCCAAGTGGTAAAGCGGAAGACCCGCCCGAAGGTGTTGTAGCTCATGGGCAAAAGCCAATAACGGGTGCGCCCTGTTTGTCGAGAGTTTCGAATGCGGCCTATCTTGGTTTTGCGCCCACCCATCCGGGAGGGTGTCCTCGCTAGACGGGCAGTCGCCCTTGCGACCTTGCAGGTCATTTGGCGCTCTTGCGGACAAACTGAGCTTGGCTCTGGCGAAAGATGCGTGATTGCGCCAAGAACAAAGCGCGCTCAAGCAGCGGAGCGGTAGCGCAAAGGAAGACGCATGATTGCAAAGCTATCCGGCAGGCTGGACTCCATCGGCGAGGATTGGGCCATCGTTGATGTGCAAGGGGTGGGCTATCTCGTCCATTGCTCCGCGCGCACGCTGTCCGCTTTGGGCGAGGTGGGCGAGGGCTGCACCGTCCACACCGATTTGCAGGTCTCCGAAAACGATATGCGCCTGCTTGGCTTTGCGGAAAGTGCCGAGCGCGACTGGTTTCGCCTTTTGACTCAGGTTCAAGGCGTTGGCTCCAAAGTGGGCCTTGCAATCCTGTCTGCGCTCTCCACCGGAGAGCTGCGTGATGCCTGTGCAGCAGGAGATGCCGCAAGTGTGGCGCGCGCCAATGGCGTGGGGCCGAAACTGGCGGGGCGGATCGTCAACGAGTTGAAGGACAAGGCCGGCGCGCTTCCGGGAGGTGGATTGGCCGGCGTTCCTGCCAGTGCCATCAGTCCAGCCGGAAGCGCAAGCGCCGATGCGGTGAGCGCGCTCGAAAACCTCGGCTTCAAGCCTGCGATTGCGGCCCAAGCGGTGGCGAAGGCGCAGGCGGAACTGGGGGAGGGCGCCGCCGAGGGCGACCTTATCCGCGTGGCTTTGAAAAAGGCGGCCTCATGAGAAATTTGATCGCACCAGCTCTGGCGCTGCTCCTTGTTTCACCGGCATCAGCGCAACAGGCCTCCCTTGATGCCTTTGCTACCGGTCCTGTGTTCGAGGATTTCGGGCCGCACGCACCAGTTGAGAGCGCCGAGCGCCTTAGCAATCTGGAGCGCTTTTCGATCGCATTTGACGTCGCCAAACGCGCCGACGAAGGCGCACGAAACCGCTCGTTCGAGAGCGCAGCGCGCTTCATGAATATGCATGTTGCCGCGGGAGTTCCCAAAGACCGGATAGAACTGGCAGTTGTCGTTCACGGTCGCGCAGTTTTCAATCTGACAGCAACTCAATCCAACGGCTCTGCAGCGATGGTTGAAGAAATGCTGGGCAAGGGCATTCGCTTCATCGTGTGTGGCCAGAGCGCGGCGGCCTATGGCGTGACCAAATCAGATCTGATCGAAGGCGTTGAGTTGCACCTGTCCGCCATGACTGCGCACGCCCAGCTTCAGCAAAGCGGCTACACGGTGAACCCGTTTTGACCGACGCTGACCCACCCATCCACTCTGGCGACGCGCAGCCCGGCGACCCTGACACTGCCCTTCGCCCAAAGCGCTTGGCCGAATTCATCGGTCAGGAGGCGGCTAAGGATAATCTCTCGGTCTTCATCGCCAGCGCCAAAGCGCGCGGGGAGGCGATGGATCACACGCTCTTCCACGGGCCTCCGGGGCTTGGGAAAACCACGCTTGCTCAAATTGTTGCAGGTGAACTCGGCGTAGGCTTTCGCGCCACGTCCGGCCCTGTCATCGCCAAGGCTGGCGACCTTGCAGCGCTCCTTACCAATCTTGAGCCGCACGACGTGCTCTTCATCGACGAGATTCACCGATTGAACCCGGTGGTGGAGGAAGTGCTCTACCCTGCGATGGAGGACCGCGCTCTCGATATTATCATCGGGGAGGGGCCTTCCGCACGCAGTGTCCGCATCGATTTGCCGCCCTTTACCCTGATCGGCGCGACCACTCGCCAAGGGTTGCTGACAACGCCATTGCGCGACCGTTTCGGCATCCCCGTGCGCCTGCAATTCTACTCGCACGATGAGCTCGACCTTGTGGTCACGCGGGCGGCGAACCTTTTGGGTCTTAATATAGACTCCGCGGGCGCGCGCGAGATTGCGCGGCGTTCACGTGGCACGCCCCGGGTTGCAGGACGTCTCCTGCGGCGTGTGCGCGACTTCGCGCAGGTGGCAGGCGAGGGCACCGTCACTCGCGAAATCGCCGACAATGCGCTCACCCGGCTTGAGATCGACCGGCTCGGATTGGACGCGATGGACCGGCGCTATCTAACCATGATCGCGACCACATATAAAGGCGGCCCCGTGGGTGCAGCCGCGCTCACCGCAGGGCTCGCCGAGCAGCGCGATACGGTTGAAGAAGTGATCGAACCCTACCTCATCCAGCTGGGTCTTATCGCGCGTACGGAGCGCGGGCGTATGCTTAACGATGCGGGCTGGGAGCACCTCGAAATGGCCAAACCGATTCTCGACAGGGGTGCTGCCAAACAGGGGTCGCAAAGCAGCCTGTTTGATGAAAATGACTAATTTTTGAGCATTTTTAAGTGTCAAAACGGGACAGTCACCGCGAAACACGGCCCGTTTCGCACGCTAACGCCCTGTTAACAGCCTTCCGACATGGTTAACCGCATTGCAGTGAACGCAATTTCAAGATCATCTGACCATAGCCAAAACTGAAAGTGCGCATTGGGCGCGCCTACAAGTTAGAAAACTAAGGTCCGGTCTATGTCGATCAAAATGGTATCAGCTAAACTCGCGGCAACAGTCGCTGGAGTTGCGCTTCTGCAAGGTGGGGCGGTTCGCATGGCCGAGCCGATGAACACTGCCTCGCCCGCGTTCGCTTCGGAAATGGAGAACGAGCCGGTTGATGCCAAGGCGCTGCCGGTTGCCGAGCCGCGTTATGTCAAAACGCAAGGGGTGGTTGGCGAACCGCGCTACGTTAAGACCGATCGCGATCGCATCATAACCGAGCCCGATCGTCGTCGCCGCATTGTCGAGCGCACAATCGAGTGTGAGCCGGTGCCAGGCGGCTATCGCCCATTGGATTCCCGCGCGGTTGTCGCGGACGCTGGACCCGTGCCAGCAGGCGCGGTCGAAGCCTATTACAATGACGACGAATGCCCGCCAATTGCGCAGGTCGCCTATGCACCAGCGCCTCTGCCGCCCTTGCCGCCGATTCGCGGCGGCGGTGGCGGCTATGCCGGCCCGGTTGCTGTAGGCGGCGGTTTCGGCGGCGGCTTCGGTGGAGGCTTTTTCGGCGGCTTCTTCGGTGGCAGCGGCGGCGGCGGCGTCGGCGACATCATCATCGACAACAGCACCACCTCGTCGAGCGGCGGTTCGGGCGGCTCGGGCGGTTCGAGCACAAGCACGAGCGGCGGCAGCACCAGCACCGGCGGTTCCAGCTCCAGCACCTCGGGTGATGTGAGCACGTCAGGTGGCACAAGCTCGGGCGGAACGCCGACGAGCACAACGACCACGACGACGACCACCACGACATCGGGCAACGTCTCAAGCAGCACCTCGGGCAACGTATCGAGCACGACGTCCGGAAACGTGTCGAGCACGACCTCGGGCAACGTCTCGAGCACTTCGTCGACCACCTCTGGCAATGTGTCGAGTTCGACGACCTCGGGTAACGTGTCGAGCACCTCGACGACCTCGGGCAATGTGTCGAGCACGACCAGCACCACATCGGGCAACGTCTCAAGCACCAGCACCTCGACGACATCGGGTAACGTTTCGAGCACCAGCACAACCTCGGGCAACATCTCCAGCACGTCCGGCAATGTGTCCAGCACCAGCACGGGTGGCGGTTCCTCGTCGAGCTCCAGCTCTTCGTCTTCCAGCAGCTCATCCTCGAGCAGCTCGTCTTCCTCGGGTGGTTCGACCACTTCGACTTCAAGCGGCGGTTCCGGTTCGTCCGGTTCAAGCTCTTCAGGCGGAAGTTCCTCTTCATCGAGCTCCAGCTCCAGTTCCAGCAGCTCTTCGTCGAGCGGCGGTTCATCGGGTGGCTCAAACGACGGTTCGAATGGCGGATCGAGCTCATCTTCCTCATCTAGCTCGTCATCTTCGAGCTCGTCGTCGAGCGGCGGTTCCGGCGGCAGCAATGGCGGTGACCCACATCCGGGTGGCTCGACCACGGGCGGTTCCAGCTCGTCGTCTTCGTCGAGTTCGTCGTCTTCCAGCTCGTCGTCCTCGAGTGGTGGTTCCAACGGTGGCTCGGGCGGTAGCAATGGCGGTTCGTCAAGCTCGTCATCGAGCGGCAGCTCAAGCTCCTCAAGCAGCAGCTCGGGCGGCTCCAACGGTGGTTCGAACGGTGGCTCCAATGGCGGCTCGTCTTCGAGCTCCAGTTCCTCATCGAGCTCCAGCAGTTCGTCCTCGTCGAGCGGCGGCAGCAATGGCGGTTCGAATGGCGGCTCAAACGGGGGCTCATCAAGCTCCTCTTCGAGCGGCAGTTCCAGTTCGTCGAGCAGCAGTTCGGGCGGTTCCAACGGTGGCTCGAATGGCGGTTCGAACGGGGGCTCATCGTCCAGCTCAAGCTCGTCTTCGAGCAGCAGTTCAAGCTCATCGAGCTCCTCGGGCGTTGGCGCGACGACATCGACCTCGACCAGCGGTTCGTCCTCTAGCTCGAGCTCAACATCGAGCACCGGTTCCAGCACCGGGTCGAGCACCGGCTCATCGTCCAGCTCATCGAGCAGCAGCTCCTCATCCTCGTCCAGTTCGTCAAGTGGCGGCACGACATCGACCAGCGGCGGCACCGATGTGCCAGCGCCGCCGATGATGATCCTTTTCGGCCTCGCAGCCGGTGCGATCCTCTCGCGCCGAGCCTTCGGTGCGAAAACGGCGAAGGGCGACGAGGGCGCACAAGTCTAAGGCTCCTCTCAAGACGGGGGTGGCAAAAAAGAAGGGCGGCTTCCCATGTGGGAGCCGCCCTTTTTCTTTACGCTTGTGCGGGAGTGCCGGGTCTAGGGCCTAGGCAAATTCATAGCCGAACGGCGAACGGTCCGGGGCATCATCGCTGTTGCTCTCGCCTGGCGTGCAGGCCGAGAGCGTCAGTAGTGCGATGAAGCCAAGACCAAGCCGTATCACCATAGCCCGCGTGTCCCTTTACGCTGCGAGTTTGCGAAGCACGTAATGCAGAATGCCGCCATTGCGGTAATACTCCATTTCGTTCTCGGTATCGATACGGCAAAGAGCGGTGAAGGTAAACTTGGTCCCGTCATCGCGCGTCGCGTCAACCTCGACCTCTTGGCCCGGCTTCAGATCGGCAAGTCCCTTGATCGAGAAGGTCGTATCCGCATTGATAGCGAGCGTTTCTCGCGTGTCGCCTTCCTTGAACTGGAGCGGAAGGACGCCCATGCCCACAAGGTTCGAGCGGTGGATACGCTCATAGCTTTCAACGATTACGGCGCGAACGCCCAGAAGGATGGTGCCTTTGGCCGCCCAATCGCGCGATGAGCCGGTGCCATATTCCTTGCCGCCCACCACGATCAACTGCGTGCCATCTTCCTTGTGACGCATTGCTGCATCGAAGATCGGCATCCGTTCGCCCTTGTAGGTCGTCTCACCGCCTTCAACGCCGGGGACCATCTCGTTCCTGATGCGAATATTGGCGAAGGTGCCGCGCATCATCACATTGTGATTGCCGCGCCTCGAACCATAGGAGTTGAAGTCCTTTTTCGAGACCTGATTGCTTTTCAGATACTCGCCTGCGGGACTGTCTTCCTTGATCGCGCCAGCTGGCGAGATGTGGTCGGTGGTCACACTATCGCCAAGGATGGCAAGCGGCTTTGCATCGACAATGTCGAGGATCGGCGCCGGCGTCATTTCCATGCCCTCGAAATAGGGCGGATTGGCGATATAGGTTGATCCTGCACGCCACTGATAGGTGTCTGACGGCTCGACCGTCATTGCCTGCCAATGTTCGTCGCCTTGCTCGACATTGGCATAGCGTGCCTCGAACATGGAGCGGTCGATATTGGCCGCACGGTGCTCTGCGATTTCGGCGTTCGAAGGCCAGATGTCGGCAAGCATCACGTCATTGCCGTTCTGGTCCTGGCCAATTGGCGTTTCGGTGATGTCTTCTGTCACCGTGCCTTTAAGCGCATAGGCAACCACCAGTGGAGGCGAGGCAAGGAAGTTTGCGCGCACATCCTGCGATACGCGCCCTTCAAAGTTGCGGTTGCCCGAAAGAACGCTGGCGGCAACGATATCGTTGTTGTTGATCGCTTCGCTGATCGGGGGCGCCAGCGGGCCCGAGTTACCGATGCAGGTCGTGCAGCCATAACCGACAAGATCAAATCCGATCGCATCGAGATGATCCTGAAGCCCTGATTTTTCAAGGTAATCGGTCACCACCTGAGAGCCGGGCGCAAGTGAGGTCTTGACCCAGGGTTTGGGACGAAGGCCGAGTTCGTTTGCTTTCTTCGCGACGAGACCGGCTGCAATCATCACATCGGGGTTCGATGTGTTGGTGCAGCTGGTAATTGCTGCGATCACCACATCGCCATCGCCGATATCGTGGTCGGAAAGCGAAACGTCGACGCGGGCGGGCTCGCTCTTGGAATAGATCTTGGCAAGATCTTCGTTGAAGAGTTCATCCACCATCGGCAACGTCACGCGATCTTGCGGACGCTTTGGTCCAGCAAGGCTGGGCACGACGGCGCTTACATCAAGTTCCAGCGTCTTGGAGAATACAGGCTCGTTCGCCGGATCGAACCACATCCCTTGCGCTTTGGCGTAAGCTTCGACGAGGGCGATTGTCTCCTCTGGCCGGCCAGTCAGGCGCATATACTCGATGGTCTTGTCGTCGATCCCGAAGAAACCAACGGTCGCACCGTATTCGGGCGCCATATTGGCAATCGTTGCGCGGTCGGCGAGGGTCAGATTGGCGACACCTTCGCCGTAGAATTCCACGAAGCTGCCAACAACGCCGACTTCGCGCAGCATTTGCACGCAGGTCAGAACAAGGTCAGTCGCGGTCACGCCCTCGGCCATCTTGCCGGTAAGCTTGAAGCCCACGACTTTGGGGATCAGCATCGAGATCGGCTGGCCCAGCATTGCTGCCTCTGCCTCGATCCCGCCAACGCCCCAACCAAGAACACCAAGGCCGTTGATCATGGTCGTGTGGCTGTCCGTGCCAACGCAGGTGTCGGGATAAGCGATATGCTCGCCGTTTTCATCCTGGCTTGTCCAGACGCCCTTGGCGATATGTTCAAGGTTCACCTGGTGGCAAATGCCGGTGCCCGGAGGGACAGCGGAGAAATTCTCAAAGCTTTCAGCGCCCCATTTGAGGAAGTCGTAACGCTCCGCATTGCGCTCATATTCGAGCGCCATATTGGCTTCCATCGCTTGCGGGTGGCCGAATTCATCGACCATGACCGAGTGGTCGATGACCAGATTGACGGGAACTTGCGGGTTAATCTTGTCGGTGTCGCCGCCAAGGTTCTTGATGGCATCGCGCATGGCAGCAAGGTCGACCACGCAAGGAACGCCGGTAAAATCCTGAAGCAGAACGCGGCCGGGGCGATATTGGATCTCGCCGCCAGTATCAGGGTTCTTTTGCCAATCGACCAGCGCCTGAATATCCTCGCGTCCGACGGTAAATCCGCCGTCCTCAAAGCGCAGCAGGTTCTCAAGCAGCACTTTCATCGAGATCGGGAGCCGCGAGACATCACCCAATTGTTCGCTTGCTTTATCAAGCGAATAGTAAGTGAAGGTTTTGCCGTCCACATCAAGTGTCGAGCGGGTGGAGAGGCTGTCTTTACCGGTGGCTGTCATCTGCGTTGATCCCCTAGTCTTTGTTTCGTTTGAAAATGGGTAGAAGGCGTCCTTACTTCAAGGACATCTCTACGGGGCAAAAGTTCCAAATTTTAGCGGTCAGGCGTTAGCGGTCAGGCGGGCGCCTTGGCCGCTTTACCTCTGCGTGTTGCCAGCAGACAGCCTGCGACAATCAATCCGGTACCCGCGAGAGTTGGCCATGTTACCGTCTCCTGGAAAAAGAGCCAGCCCAGCGCGCTTGCCCAAAGAAACCCTGAATATTCGATCGGCACCAGCACCTGGGCCTCGGCGCGCGCATAGGCCCAGGCGAGCGCCATCGCTCCGCAAACGGTGAGGAAGCCCGCTGCAATCAGAGGCCCCCATGCGGATTGCTCGAGGGGCGTTGCGAAAAACGGGGCCGCGACAAGGAAAATCAGCCCGCTAACACCCGAATGAAAGGTAGCAATTTCCAGCGGCCCTGCGGCCTGGGATTGCTTTCGAATGACGATGAAATTGTAAGCGTAAAGCATCGCTGAAAACAGCACCGAACCAATGCCGAGCATCGCATCGCGATCAAAATCGCCTTGACCCATTTTGCCGCTGACGATCACGACTGTCCCGGCAAAGCCCAGCAGGCTGGCAAAAATCGCCGCGGGCTGGATCACTTCATTCAGCAAAATCCGGGCAAGATAAAGCGCGATCAGAGGCGCGATGAAGCTGATGGCGATGGCTTCTGCCAAAGGCAGCTTGGTGATTGAATAGAAGAACGAAAGCGCCATGATCGCGCTGATCGCGCCGCGTTCCAGATGCAGTTTCATCGCTGCGCGCGACGGCCAGCCCTGCCATCGCCACAGCCAGAAAGGCACGATGATCGCAAGGCCGATAAGCGAGCGCGCCATCGTTGCGGTATAGGTGCCGGTGAGAAGCGCCGCTTCCTTCATGAAGGCATCCATCGACGACAGGAACACAATGCCAAGCGCGGCGGCGGCAATCGGCAAGAGCCGGGAAGAAGGGGAATCGCTGTCCATGGCAAGGCGATTGTCTAATCCGCCACCGCTGGTTCGTCACGCACAAGGGGCTCTACATCCGGCAATTCATCGCGAGGTAAGCTGCCATGCTAGATAGACACCGACAAGAAAGCCGATATATTTAAATCGGCGGGGCTAGGATCACGCTCGATTTGAGCAAACAATTTTGGAAAGACACGATGAACAAGCGCTTTGGGATTATCGCAGGGCTGGTCGCAGGTACGAGCGTGCTCGCAACCGGCTTGATGCCGAACGGCGCGGCGGCGCAGGGGCAAGTGAGCGGGCAGCCTGCTGCCGATGCGCCAGCTGAAACGGTCGAAACCCCTGCGGATGCAAAGTTTGACGAAGCGTTCCCGCAAATGGTGTCCGAACCACTGGTCCAGGGGGATCTGGCACCTCCCGGCCCCATGGTTGAAACCTGGGACGTCGAAAAAGTCGCCGCTCTGATCGAAGTGATCGAGGGTATCGGGGCAGAGGGCCTCAATCCGGATGATTACAACGCGGCGGGTCTGCGTGATCTTGCATCGCAAGGCCCTTCCGAGGCGCTCGACAGCCTCGCGTCGAAAACCTTTGTCTGGCTGGTCGAGGACCTGCGCGATGGCCGCACCCCGGCAGAGGCGCGTGAGCAGTGGTTTGTCGTCGATCCTGATCGCAACCGCCTGCGTTCGCGCGATCTTCTGGCCCAAGCGGTTGCCAGCGGCGATATTGCCGGCACGCTTGAAGGTCTCAATCCCACCCACCCCGATTATGCCGCATTGAAGGCAGAGCTTGCAGCAACCCCGATGGAGCAAACGGCAAAGCGCAAGCTCATCCGCGCGAATATGGACCGCTGGCGCTGGCTCGCCCGCGATCTGGGGCGGCAGTATCTCATCACCAATGTGCCCGAATATCAGCTGCGCCTTACGGTCGCGGACAAGATCATCAGCACGTACCGCACCGTTGTTGGCAAACCCGGCCGCACCGCGACCCCGCAATTGGCGGAAACGGTTTCTGGCGTGGTGTTCAATCCGACCTGGACCGTCCCGCAATCCATCGTGAAGGGCGAAGGGCTCGGCGAGCGTGTGCTCAACAATCCGGGCTGGGCGCGCACCAAAGGGTATCGCGCCACCCGGCACGAGAGCGGCTGGATCAGCGTTGTTCAGCAACCGGGCCCGACCAATTCGCTTGGCCGGATGAAACTGGAGATGCCCAACCGCCACGCGATTTTCTTCCATGACACGCCGTCGCGCCATTTGTTCAACAACGATGTGCGGGCACTTTCACACGGCTGTATCCGCACAGAACGCGCTCTGGAGTTGGCGATCACCATGGCGATTCTCGGCAAGGGTGCGAGCAAGGAAGAGGCGGTCGAAATCGCAACCTCGGGCAAATACACCAAGGTCGAAAACAAGCGCCCGATGATGGCCTACATCACCTATTTTACGATGGGGGTCGATATTGAGGGTAACCTTCGCCAGTTCGACGACATCTACAACCGCGATGCACCGGTTCTGGCGAGCCTCGACAAGCCCCGCGTGCAGAACCGCTCGGGCGAGAGCGATGATGAAGTTATCGTGATCGAAAACGATCCTCGCACGGGTTAAGAGCCGCTAAAGCGCGCCCGGAATACGTCTTTGCGCCTCTGTCGAATGCTCGGCAGAGAGCATCTGCCTGTCACCGTTCGCCAGCGCCAATTGTTCTTCGCGGCTTAGCATTGCGCCATTGTCTTGCAGGCCCAGGCTATCGGCATAGAGCAGTCGCCCGCCTGACAGGTTGAGCAAGATTTCTCGGAAATCCTGGCTGCCGAATGCAAAGCAACCGTTTGAACGGCCCATCTTGCCCCAACGTTGCAAATGCGATGGCTCTGCATATTTGGCCCGGTGGATCACGATGTAACGGCGAAGCGCCGCGTCATTGGTCTCGTCCAATCCGCCAAGGCGCACAGACGTGCCATATTTGCCCTGATACCACTCCCACGTGACATAGGCGCCGCGACTGGTCGCGTTGGAGCCTTCGACATTGGAGTATTTTTCGAGCCAACCGTCGTGATTGCGGTCCGAGCCCGCGCCGTGGCTGACATGGAAGGCCTGAACTTCCTCAAGACCAAGATTGATGAGGTAGAAGCGTTGCCGCGCCGAATGCACGCCGTAATCGCAAATACCGACAATATCGCGCCGCCAGATATCCGCGCCCGCCCGGTCAAGCTGGGTTCTGGCAACATCAAACAAAGCGCGGTCGCGCGGTGTGCCCTTGCGGGGTTGAGCCGCCAGTTTGGCCGGCAGCGCAGGAACGACAGCCGACCCCGCCAGCGCAAGGCCAGTGGTCAAGGAGCTTTTAAGAAGGTCGCGGCGGTTCATATTGCTCATAATACATAATGCAAAATGACGTTCCAGTGAATCCCTTAATAGTCTTTGGGACGAGCCCTCGTGAATGGCCTTTGCCGCCATGCCCAATTTGATCACACCGGGCATATTTTCCTGAATTTTTGGGCCAACTTTAGCAAGCGCGGCGAGGCGTGGATCGCCTTTCGCTATCATTTCCGCGATCGCAGGGCCGGTAGGGTGTAGGCGGCTCTTCGCGTTGAAAGCATTGGTCTTTTCATTGCCTGAAAGGATTGCAGTGCTCATCAAATTGGCCATCACCGCATAAGGATAGGTGTCGGTCGCATCAGTCAGCGGGGCGGGGGGCACGAGGTTGTTCTTTTCCTCATCGCTGTCGAAGTGAACCTCTATAAAGGCGGCGAGCGCCGCGCTGTAGGGCACAAATGGCACCTGTGCGAGTTGCAGCGTGATGGTGTCGCCTTCGAAAAATGGCCGCCCTTTGTCGCGCTGTTCAAAAGGAACCGCGCTCGCCGTGCAATCGATGAAAAGCGTGCCTTCGGGCATTTCGACCCTCTCGTCGCCCAATATCATCGCAGCAGCTTCCAATGCTGTAACCCGCTTGTCCCGATGCACCTTGGTGATCTGTTTGAGCAACGCGACTTCGCCTTCCGAAATCACCGCGAAGTGGAACATCTTGGGCGTTATGCTTTCATCAAGCCGCAGCATGGTGCCGCGCTCACCCAGCTTGGCGAACATTTCATCGCCCGATTCCGACCCATTGGCGCATTCGACGAGATCGATCTGGAACTGGACGAGGTCCTCGATGTGATGCTTGGCAGGCTGGAGAAGCTTGCGGTTGAACATCCAGCTGTCGCGCGGGCGCACCCAGTCGATCTTTTGCGCCGGAACGCCCGCTTCTAGAAGCCAGACCGCGGTATCCATCGCGGTCTTGCCGCCCCCGATCACGCAGTAATGCTGGGGCAGGTTGTCGGTATCCATCCAAAGGCGCGGAAGATCGCCCGGAATGGCAAAGCGCGTTCCCTCGTCAATTTCAAAAGCGGGCTTGTGGGTCGAAGGCACGCTGGTCTTGAACCAGGTCCCATCGACCAGCTTGCGCCGCACTTTGAAGCTGTGCTCCTCGCCTGAAAGGATGCTGCGCGCGGTGTGCTCGCCTTCACCGCCACCCGTGTATTCGGTCAGCGGCAGATAGGTGACGCGTCCCGATGGCAGGAAACGCTCGCTCATTAGCCTGCTGTAATAAGCAAGAATTTCTGCATGTTTGGCGAGCGGATACAGCCCCGTGTTGTGTCCGTCGGTGTCGACTCGGTCAGGGCACATCTCCATCGAGTTTACGCCATAGGTCGCGCTTGGCTGGTGCAGGGTCACGAACGAGTATGCGTCGTTCCAGTGCCCGCCGGGCCGCGCGTGTTTGTCGATGATGGTAACGTGACTTGTCGGGTCTTCGTCGAGAAGCGTGTCAACAAAAGCCATCCCAACAGCGCCAGCGCCAATGACCAGATAATCGGTTTCGTGGGATTTCATTGGGCTGGTTCATCCTTTGGGCGGCAACGGGTCTATAGTGTCACCCGAATCGCAAGAGAGGGATCACTTATGCGTCGTCTATCACGCCCGTGCACGATTTTTGCGGGATTTTGGTTTCTGGCAGCTGGCAGTGCGGGCCTTGCTCATGCCGAACGTCCCGCGCAAGCGGCGTCTTCGGCCTCTGAAATCCCGTCACTGTCCAAGCTCAAGGTGATGCGCTCCAGCCGCGAGGACGTGCCAGACACGATCACCGTAGAAACGGCAGAGATCCCGGATCAGCCAACCCGCCTCTTCGATCAGCTTGGGATGATGCGTCTCATGCAAAACGAGGGCGTTACCCTGCAATGGATCGATTGGAACAAGCGCGGGCCGGTGTGGGTGGCGGTTGTCGAAGGAGGATATTGGACGCTTCTTGGCGGGCAGAAAGGCGAGGGCGGCGCATTGCTCGATCTTGAGGGGTTCATCACCGAGATCGGGACCGACTATTTCGACTTTCAGGGCACGATCAGAATGAGGGGCGCGCCCGATGCCGAACGGGTGTGCAGCGACACCCGCACATGGCGTTTCGAGGTGACCCAGAACCGCTCCTACTATCGCCTGCGCGAGTTTGAATGGTGCGATTATCTCACCGATTACATTGATGTGTATTTCGACCCGTCGCTGCGATGAGGTGAAGGTCTAGCCACCGCTCAAACGCATCTGGTTGCCCTGTATTTCGACCGAAGCGATCTGACCAAGGTAGGACTGGCCGAGCAGCGATGTATCGAGGCCATTTGGCACCACGATCGCGCGCACGTTGTGCTTTGTAAAGCCGCCGATGTCGACCACGTCCAGGCTGCGCACGACACCATAAACATCGCCGCTTGCCCCTCGTCCGATAGGGCGCACCTCGCTCTGGTCCCAATAAAGCCCGGCAGCGCGCGCATCAGAGCCGGTGAGAGCAATGACGCTTGCGCCTGTGTCGACCATCATGCGGATCGTGCGCCCGTTGACGTTGGCGTTTGCATAGAAATGCCCGTCATAGTCGCGCGACAATGTGTGGGAGCCCGAATACCAGTCGCTGTCTGCGGCCTGCACCGTGTTCGGGCGCTGCACGGTATTGGCGTTGGCCGCTTGCTTGGGAACCCATTGTCCACCCGATGATGGATCAGAGATCTTCGAACCTGCGGCAAACAGCGCAGCGAAGAGGCAGACCCCTACGGCCAAGGCGAGATAGCGTCCGATCATGGACGTGTGGCTTACGTTCGAAAGGTTTAAGCCGTCCTAACCCTGCGCCCTATGCGCTGCGTTCTCGCGGGCCATCGCGATCATTGATCGGGCGTGGCGCGCGGCGACTTCGCGTTGATCTACGCCATAGCCGCCGCCAAGGGCAGAAGCGATGGCAAGGCCGCGTTTGCGCACCTCCCGCACCACAAATCGGTCGCGCGCGATCAGTCCCTCATCGCTCAGCGCGAGGCGGCCGAGCTTGTCATTTACATGCGGATCAACGCCCGCCTGATAGAATACAAAGTCAGGTTTGAACCCATCGAGCAGCTCAGGGATGTGGTTTTCGAGGACCGTCATATAGGCCGCATCACTGGTGCCATCGGGAAGGCTGATATCGACGTTGGAGCGCGCTTTTCGCACCGGGAAGTTCTTTTCGGCATGGACGGAAAGGGTCGCAATATCCTCGCGCCCTGCGGTGAGCGAGGCGGTGCCGTCGCCCTGGTGCACATCGAGGTCGATAATCGCAATGCGCCTTGCGTCACCTTGCGCGATCAACCGGTTTGCCGCGACAGCAAGGTCGTTGAAGACGCAATATCCCGCGCCTGTTTCGGCCAGAGCATGGTGGCTTCCCGCAGCCGAGTTCGCCGCATAGCCATGCTCCATGGCAAGTTTTGCAGCGAGCCAGGTGCCGCCATTGGTGTGACGCACGCGGTCGCGAATGGCTTCGGTGACGGGAAAGCCGATGCGGCGCTCTTTTTCGTGAGGGACTTGGGCGCGGAAAACCTCATCAACATAGTCAGGGTCATGCACCGCTTCGAGCCATTCGCGCGGGCAGGGTTCAGGCGCGTGTTCCGTCATCGGCGTACCGGACGCGCGCATCTCCTCCATCACGAGGAAATATTTGTCGAACTTGAACGTCCCACGCTCAGGACGCGGGGCCATGTAGTCGGGGTGGTGGACGACATGAAGCATATTCAAAGCCACCCTGAATGCTCGGCCAAAATCTTGAAGCCCAGCGCGATGAGGACAACGCCGCCAGCAACCTCTGCGTGCCGCCCATAACGCTCTCCTGCAACTCTGCCCACCTGTACCCCGCCAATCGATAGGATCAGCGTCACCAAAGCGATCATTCCGGCGGTAAGCAGCGGGGGTGCGGCAAGCGTTGGCAGCGTGATTCCGGCGGCGAGTGCATCAATGCTGGTGGCGATGGCTGCCGCAAACAGGCCAAACCCGATGAGCGGGCGCGCGGCTTCATCGTGTTCGTCGGCGCGTATCATCTGGATGCCGATAAAGGCGAGAAGGGCGAAGGCAATCCAATGGTCGAATGCCTCGATATAGGCGATCACCGCTTCACCCAATCCCCAGCCGATCAGCGCCATAAGCCCTTGCGCCGCGCCAAAAGCCAACGCGATTGCGAGGGTCGGGATAGCACCGGGCCTTACCCTTGCCCCTTGCACCAGCGCCACGGCAAAGGCGTCCATCGCAAGGGCGAGTGCGAGAAGCAGCGCTTCGATCATGACCTCGCCAGCACGCGCTATGCCGACTGTGCAACGGAACCAACAGGCTCGCCCAACAACTTCGACCCGTGGTGGAACGCGGTCCCGGCACAGGTGGCGAGAAGTCCGACGACGAGGCTGTCAATAATCATCATGACCCACACCAAAGAAACGCTCGCGCCAATGGACCAGGTATGAAGTTCACCGTGAAGCCATTGCAGCGGGACCCAAAATATGGCCGCGAACAGCACCATGCGAATGGCCGCAAACCAGCCTGTCCGAAACGCATGTTTGAGGCCGGCATCTTGATCGCCGGCAAGGGCTCGCACCAACATTGTGAAAAGCGGCAGGGTCGCAAGCGCAACGGCAATGTCGATATATCCGGCTTGCTCAGCGCCAATGTAGGGTTCGGCGAGCGTGCCGGGAAAGAAGGTTGCGACAATCAGGACTATTGCGATGAGAAGCGGCACCCAGACAACCGTTCGCAAGTCCCACCATTTGTGGCCAAAGCTGCGCGCGCCCCAAAACCGGATTGTCGCCAGAAACGCAAGGACCAGACCGGCAATCTTGATATAGCCAAACGTCATGCGGGTGGACGCTTCCGAAGCAAGCTTGGCTTGCTCTTTGCTCTCAAACATTCCCAATTGGATTTCGGCAATGTGCTGGGCGAATTCGGGGATCACTACCAAAGCGGGAACGATTGGCGCCAACCACCAGATTGCAATGCCATCGCGCGCGGTTTCAAGAAATCTGTTCGCGAAGGCCTTGATCATTTCGCCAGCTTCTCCAATTCGGTGTATATATCGTCTTCGCTGCGGCTGGCGGTGTTGCGCCAGCTTTGCGCGGTCTCGGCGTTGATCACCTCTCCTCTCGCGGTCAACGCAAGGACAAGCGGTGTCCCTACCTGTTCGCCCATGCCGAAGCGTTCGAGGATGTGCTGGTTATGGCCATCGCCTTCCTGGGGGATGCCGACATTGACGAAAACGACTTCGAAACGCTCGTCGATAAGAGCGCCGATGCGCTCATCTTGTGTCCAGCCCGCAAAGGCGCGGCTGTCATGGCACCAATTGCCGCCAAAGGCGATAAGCACGCGTTTCCCGTTTTCAGAAGCGCGGGCAAGGGCCGCGTCGACATCGCCCATCGCATTGTCGCTTACATCGTAAAGGCGCGCCTCGGGGTAGTCGTGGCCGCCTTCACCCTTGGCAAAGACCGTTCCCCCGACAAGCAGGAGCGCGGCGGCAAAGCCCGACACAATCGCCTTGATCATTCAGCGGCTTCTGCTGCGTGCGGGTCGAAGGCGGTCGTTTCGCCTGCTTCGATCGCGGCGGCTTTGTCCTCGACGAGTTTGACGATGTGGGCGAGCATGTCCTCATCCTCAATCGCGTGCGCCTTGACGCCGGAGAGGTAGACCATGTGCTTGCCATTGCCGCCGCCGGTCAGGCCAACGTCAGTCTCGCGCGCTTCGCCCGGACCATTGACCACGCAGCCGAGCACCGAAAGGCTCATGGGCGTTTTGATGTGCTCAAGGCGTTTTTCGAGCGTTTCGACCGTGCGGATCACGTCAAAGCCCTGGCGCGAGCATGAGGGACACGACACAACCCTGACCCCGCGGGTCCGAAGACCAAGGGCCTTGAGCATCTCGTAGCCGACCTTGACCTCTTCTTCGGGCTCGGCCGAAAGCGAGACGCGAATGGTGTCGCCAATGCCAGCCCAGAGGAGTGAACCCATGCCGATAGAGGATTTGACCGTCCCCCCGATCAACCCGCCTGCCTCGGTGATACCAAGGTGCAGCGGGCAATCCACCGCCTCGGCAAGGCCGTGATAGGCCGCAACCGCGAGGAAGACGTCGGATGCCTTCACCGCGACCTTGAAGTTGTGAAAATCGTGGTCCTGCAAAAGCTTGATATGATCAAGCGCGCTCTCGATCAGCGCTTCGGGGCAAGGCTCACCATATTTTTCGAGAAGGTCTTTTTCGAGGCTCCCCGCGTTCACTCCAATCCGGATTGCGCAGCCATTAGCTTTCGCCGCGCGCACCACTTCGGCAACGCGCTCGGACGAACCGATATTGCCCGGGTTGATCCGCAAACACGCAGCCCCCGCATCGGCGGCTTCTAGAGCGCGTTTATAGTGGAAGTGGATATCGGCAACGATCGGAATGCGGGCCGCTTTGGTGATCTTGGCAAAGCTCTTGGTCGATTCTTCGGTCGGGCAGGAAACGCGGATGATATCGCAGCCCACCTCCTCGCACCGCCTGATCTGGTCAAGCGTTGCCACCGCATCTTCGGTGGGGGTGTTGGTCATGGTCTGAACGGTGATCGGAGCCCCGCCACCCACGGGCACATCGCCCACCATGATCTGGCGGCATTCCCGCCTTTCGATATCGCGCCAAGGTCTAACAGACATGGGGCCTCATATAGGCCCGCTCTAACCGGGGAGCAATGGTATCTCTTGGCACGCGAAGAGCGCGAGTAAGACTTGCCCCGCCCGGTGGCCCATAAGGGCACAGCAGCCGCGAGCCGATTGTCTGCGATTGTGTCAGGCGTATGACAGATCGTCGCGTAGGAAAGGGAAAATCCAATCTTTTCAGTCATCAAAATCGCGGGCACACCGGCCCTTGCTCTCCTGGCGGAAATTTCCCGGTCTAGGGCAAGCCTTATCGCGGCCTTTGTCCTTCTGCCCTATGCGGGCGTCCTTATCGGGCTCGATGTGGCGGCGCACTACGGCTCGCTCACCAATGCAGAGCTTCCGGTGCAGTTCTACCTTGCCTCGGACAGGGGCTTTGGCGAGTATCTGGAGTATTCGATGACCGGCGCGGTTGCGGTGATGACGCTGCTTTTGTGGAGCTTGAAGCGCGCGCCCGTTTACCTTGCCAATGCCGTCCTGTTCGGCTGGCTCACGCTAGACAATTGGACCGAAGTCCATGAGGGATTTGGCGAGGCGTTGGGGCCTGCGCTTGAGTGGACGCGCATTGTCCCGGTCGAACCCAGCCATATTGCTGAAGCCGCGCTGATGATCGCAATCGGCGGGCTTTGGCTCGCCGCCCTGGTCATGACCTTGCGCAGTGCTTGCCCGCGTGCGCTGTCCTTTTCGCTCATCCTAGCTGCTTGCGTGGCGGGCGCTGCTTTCTTTGGTGTGGTCGTCGATCTTCTGGTCGTTTGGGGCGAACAAGGCGCTGCCTTCCACGCCGTCCTCGTATTTATCGAGGATGCGGGCGAATTCGCTATGCTCATTCTCGCCTTCCTCGTCACCGTCGGCTTTTTCGATAGCGACTATGTCGAGGAGAGACGAAGGGCGAGAGGCTTAACGCAGCGCCCCTACCAGCGAATGAGCGGCGGCGCGGCGTAGCGCCAGAAGACAGCGGCAACAAACACCGGCAGAACGTGCCAGATGCCAACATGCATCAGCGAATCTATCGGACAGGTGATGTTGTAGGTCAGCGCGCCCGATGAGCCGCTGGCAAGACCGATCAGCCAGCCCGACCGGTCAAGCGAAACCGGCGCGCCGCGGCGAACAAATGCGACGGCAGCGCCGGCGACCACCAGACTTGCCGTAAGACCATAGAGCGCGCACTCCCCATACATGAGGCCCGGATCGCTCATCCCGATACCGTGATCATGTCCTGCCTCATAGGACAGGAACGCGATGATCGCCGCAAGCGGAAGGATTGCGAGCATCGCCAGGCTCCATTGCGGTGCGGAACCGTGCGCGCCCACCCGCGGGAGCACGCTTGAAACCAGCGCGCTTGTCGATGCCGCGCCGACCAGCGCGAGCAGCCCGTTGCTGATCCAGAAATAGGGCGAGGCTTCGCCGTTGATCATGCCTTGCCAGAAACCGAAGATGAATAGGCAGGCGATCAACGCTGCGACGGTCGCAAAAACGATCATCGCTGCGCCTTGGCCCGGCCGCACGATTTGGACCGGGGTGACATCCTCGGTCAGGGCTGCAATCAGGTCGTCGCGGCTTGAGTATTTGTCCATTTTATTCTGCTTTCTCAACCATCGTAGCCAGTGTCTTGAGCCCGCGATGGATATTCACCTTGACCAGGCTTTCGCTCTGGCCCGTTTTGTCTGCGGCTTCCTTGATCGAAAGCCCGGAAATCTTGACCATCTCGATCACCTCGGCCTGGCGTTCGGGCAATTGCCCGAAAAGCCGATCAAGGCTGACGCGAGCCATCACGACATCTTCCTCGCTGTCCTGCGCCGCATCGTCATCCATGAGTTCCTGGCTCTCATGCTTGTAAACCTTGCGAAGGTGATCGACCCAGCGATAGCGCGCGATGGCCGCAAGCCAAGGCAGGAAAGGCCGCGATGGGTCCCACGTTGCACGCTTGGTGTAAAAGGAGATGATTACATCCTGCACCAGATCATCAATCGCGTGGGGAGGCACGCGCCTTCGGAAATAGCGTTCAAGCCACAAGCCGGCCTCTGAAAGCAGCACATTGGTGGCGGCCTTGTCGCCATTTTGTGCTGCCTGCATCAGCCGCGCGAAGGTGGGCTCGTCGGCAACCATGATTAATCAGCCTTGCCGGCAAAGAGCCGGTCGGACAGGCGATCAAGTGCGAACATTCCTCCGCCGCGTGCGATCAGGATGAATGCCATGGCAATGATGCCAAGCGCCCAGCCCCAGAAGTGAGCTGACGTTGGGTAGATGAAGATCTGGATGACAATCGCCATCACCGCGAGCGCCGCTGCGCCAAAGCGCGTGAACAGCCCCGCGAAAAGCAGGAGGGGCAAGACAAACTCGGCATAGATCGTCATCGGCATCGCGATGTCGGTCGGGATAGGGAGCCCTGCGTATTCGTCCTGAAACAGAAAGGGCAGAAATTCATTGGGCGTGAACCAGGTGCCCTCGGCGACTTTGGTTTTGTAGGAGCGCCAGAACACCCCTGCGAGAGCCACTCTGATGCCAAGCAGGCCGATGCTTTCTATGACGGGGCCCGATAAAAGCTGCACGATGCGCGCATAAGCTTTGGTGACTGCGTTCATTTTGTCCTCCCTAAGAGTGACAGATTGCGCTCATCGGCTTGCCTGAGACGGGCGCAGTGTCGGCATTTTCGCTGGTTTGACAAGTTGGATGGTCTGGCAGGCGTATTGCGTGCGCATGGGAGTGTGCGGTGCGGCTGGAACCACAGGGCTTAGGGGGTGGGGCAGGCTCCAGCCGCACCTTACGCTCAGCGGCGAATAGGCGTCAGTGAGCCATTGCCTTTGGGCGTTTCAATGCTGGTGCAGGTTCCTTTGTCGACATACTTCCAGGCGTTGCCCTGGTAATCGCGGGTCGAGGTGCCAGCGCAGCTTGTGCCGGGACCGGCTGCGCAATCGTTTTTGCCAGCGAGGCTGATGCCGTAGCATTTTTCTTTCGCGCCTTGCGCTGCGACCGGTGTGGTGGCCATGCCGGCAGCGATGCTGGCGGTGAGAGCGAGACCTGCAAGCGAAGCGATTGATTTGGTGTTCATGGGTTACTTCTCCAATGGGGAGCCAGAGAGCTGGCTGATGTTGGTTTTGCGTTCCGTTTGTGTCGGAACTGACCGGTGGTTCGTCAGCCCGTGCAATTGGGTTACAAATTTTTTGAAAGATCGCATGATCGCGCTCGGCCATGCGCCTCAACTGTAGGTGTAACGAGGGGCCGGATTTGCGCGAATGGCATCGTGAAGCGAGCGACATTCTGGCCGCGCGCATAATCTGCTAGGAATGTTACCGATGGCCATTCAACCAGACCCCATTGCACCGTTCTCGGGCTTCGGCCTTGGTTTGAGGCGCACGCATTATGACGACTTTCTGGCTGGCGGTGTGCCGGTCGATTTCGTTGAGGTCATCAGCGAAAATTACATGATCGAAGGCGGGCGGCAGCTTCGTATCCTTGAACAGGTGCGGCGCGACCTGCCGGTGATCATTCACGGCGTTTCGATGTCGATTGGCTCCGCGCGCGGGCTTGATGGCGATTACCTTGCAAAGCTGAAACGGCTGGAGCAGCGGATCGACCCGCTTTGGGTATCCGACCACCTGTGCTGGACCCGAACCAGCGCGCACAACAGCCACGATCTGCTGCCCATGCCCTTGACGCGTGAGGCCCTGCAGGTGGTGTGCGACAACATTGACCATGCGCAAAGCGTCCTTGGCCGCGCGATGCTGTTTGAAAACCCGTCGAGCTATCTCACCTTTCCCGAGGACGAGATGAGCGAATGGGAGTTTCTCTCCGAAATGGCGCAGCGCACGGGCTGTTATCTGCTGCTCGATGTGAACAATATCTATGTGTCGAGCCAGAACCACGGATTTTCGGCTGAAGAGTATCTCGCAGGGCTCCCGCTGGACCGGGTGCGCCAGATGCATTTGGCGGGGCATGACCCTGCAACGCCAGAGCGCGACATCATCATCGACACCCACGACCGCGAAGTCATCGAGCCGGTGTGGGCGCTTTATGCCAAGGCGCTTGAAATGCTCCCGCATCTGCCAGCCGTGATGATCGAGCGCGATGAGCACATCCCGCCGGTCGGTGAACTTATCTCCGAACTCGACCGCGCGCGCGAAATCGCTGACCGCGCAATGGAGCCAGCATGAGCGCGCGATCTAAGACGCTCGCCGAGAGGCAAGAGGCATTTCTTGCAAGCGTTCTGGATGAGGGTACGCCCGCACCAGAAGGCTGGGGCAATCGCCAGGCCGCTGGCATGGCGGTCTATCGCGGAAACTACCGCTCTGCCCTGATGGGCGCATTGGCCGAGACATACGAGCGCACCGCACTCTACCTCGGGCCGGAACTGTTCGCGCGCGCATCGATCAACCATGCCATCGCCCATCCGCCCAGCGGTTGGACAATTGACGAGGTTGGTGCTGGCTTTGACCAGACCTGTGCTGCGATGTTTGGCGAGAACCCGGAAGTTGCAGAGCTTGCATGGCTCGAATGGGCGATGCTCGAATTGGCCACTGCGCCTGATTGCGCGCCTCTTACTCCGCAGGATTTTGCGAGCGCAAGCGCGGAGTTCGGCGAGGAGGATTGGGCCGGGCTGCGGCTTGGGTTTCAGCCGCGCGTGTCTGTCCGCGTAGTCGCGCATGACTTGGAAGCCATCTGGCGGGCACTTCCTGAAAGGCATGAGCAAACCACCCTCGTTGAGCCGCGCGCCTGCGTGACCTCACGCGAAGACGAGCGGCCCACATTCACCCTGCTCGAGGCCGATCATGCGCCCGCAATCGCCGCCATGCAGCAGGGCGCGAGCTACGGCGAGCTTATCGCTATCCTGCTTGGCGACAACAGCGATCCGGGCCCCGACGACATCCAGAACGCCGCCATGCGGGCGGGCGCCATGCTGGGCGCGTGGCTTGGCGAAGGGCTGATAACCGCGATCAATCCTTGACTTGAAGGTCCACTGCGCCACTCTCTTGCACTGATTGAGGGAGAGAGACATGCTGACCAGTGCCACAACCCAATTGCGCTATGCCAAACCCAGCTTTGCCATGCGTGCGATTGTCTGGCTCATGTCGAAGCGAAAATCGCCGTTTGAACCGACGGCCCCGGCATTCGAGGCGCAGATCGCCGCGCGAAAGCTTCCCGAGGATGCGCCGATGCCCGACAAGTTTCGCGGCAGGTTCGCCGGCGAGGAGTGGGAGGCGGCAGGGCAAAGGGTTATCACGCTTCATCCCAAGAGTGGGCCGGGCGCGTGGCACATGCTCTATTTCCACGGCGGGGGGTTTGTCCTGCCAATGTTCAAGGAGCACTGGCCGCTTGTCGAGGCGATGGTCGATCGGCTGGGCGTGAGCGTTTCCGTGCCGCTGTACGAAGTGGTTCCCGAAAGCACGGCGAAGCGTCAGGATGAGCTTGCCGATGCCGCCTTTGCCAGGATCGCTGAAACCCGTGACCCAGCCCGGATTATTCTCAATGGCGATAGTGCGGGCGGACATATGGCGCTGTCTCTTGCGCTTCGGCTCGCACGTGCGGGCGGACCGCAGCCTGCCAAATTGGCGCTGTTCGCGCCGTGGCTCGACCTGACCATGGCCGATCCCGCGATGAAGCCGGTTGAGGAGCATGACATCATGCTAAAGATCGAACCTTTGCGCGCAATGGGGCGGATGTTCGCCGGTGACCGCGATGCAGGGAGCGCCGAATGCAGCCCGCTTTACACCGCAAAAGAGGAATTGGCCGCCTTGCCGCCAACGCGCATCTGGACCGGGCGCCATGACCTATTCATCATCGACAGTCGCACGTTCGCAGGCCAGCTTGCCGATGCAGGGGTGGATGCAAAGCTTTATGAATATGAAGGCGCGCCGCATGTTTTCATGGCGATAGTGCCTACGCGCGAAGCAAAGGATTGCCTTGGCCTTCTGGGCGATTTCCTAGCCGAGTAAATGTTCCCTACCGAATGAATGAAAAAAGGGCGCGCTGGTCAAAGAACCAACGCGCCCTTCAGTTGTTCTGCGACCCGATGCCGCAGCTTGCGACCCAAGCGGTCGAGTTACTCTTTATCGAGCTGCTCGAGCTTTTTCGCCGCCCATTCGCGTCCGCCAAGGCCGAAGGCGAGCGAACCCGCAACGGCAAGACCAATGACCAGCGCGCTAAAGGCGGTCTGTACGATTTCTTCGCCCACACCCATGAACTGAAGGCCCATGAAGGCAAACAGCAGGATCGCGGAGTAGCGCACGACGGTTGCGGCCATGGAGGAGCCCTCCGCGCCGCCAATGATCCGGGCGATGAGATTGGCGATCATGAAGCCGACCGCAATCACCACCGCGCCAAACAGAACCTTGCCGCCAAGCCCAAGAACCTGATCGAGGATTTGCGTGAGTTCGGCAAAGCCGAGCATGCGCGTAGCAGCGATAGCGAAGAACAGGATGATGCCGATTTGCGCGACGCGGGCGACAATGTCCGAAGCTTTCGTGCCGGCAGGCAGAAGCCCGAGCGCGGTGATCGGACCGTCAATTCCAAGGCCGGCGAGCAGTTCGGTCAAGACGCTTACGACAAAGCGGCTGATGAGATAGCCGATGCCAAGCAGGATACCAGCAGCGATAATGTTCGGGATCGCGCCGAGGATCATCTCGAGCATGTGTGTTGCCGGCACAGAGATGGTCGCAATGTTGAGCACGCCAAGAGCGCCGATGGCCACCGGAATGGCGATCAGTGTGTAGATCACAATGCCCAGCGTTTTGCTGATTGTGTTGTTGCCGGTCACCTCTTCGACGCCGCCTTTATTGGCCCATTTGTCGAGGTTCACGGCTTGCATTGCGGTGACGGCGATATCGCGCACGATGCCTGCGATCATCAGGCCGATGAACAGGAGAAGCCCTGCGCCAACAAGATTGGGCACAAAACCCATGACCGTGTCGAGCAATTCGGTGATCGGCCCGGCAACCCCGCCAAGCTTGAGCACGTCGAGGATAGCGAGAAGTCCGAACAGCCAGATGAAGAGCGATACGATCTTGCCAAGCGACAGACCGACGCTTTCGCCGCTTCCGGTTGGACGACCAAAGAAGCCGACGCGGTCGACCAGCTTGGCAAAAGCCCATTTGGCCGCCTTGGCTGCGAGCCAGGTGACGAGAAGAATGCCCAGGGCGAACGCCGCCTTGGTTCCGATATCGGCCGCAAGTGCCGGGTCGAACTGATAATTTGTCAGTTGCATGATGTCCCCTTGAATTTTGTACGATTTAACGCTTCGCGCCGTCCCCAATTCAACGGCGTCGCCCGACCACAAGGTGGGCGGTCAAACGCAAGCATAGAGCAAGATGTAAAATCGCGGGGTAAAGCCTCGTAAAATGTAAAATGGCGGCGTCTCTGAGCGTTTGAGGCCGAAGTAATTCGAAGGCAGTTGCGCAAATCATTGTCTGGCATGAGGGGCGTAAATTCGGTAGCGATACAAACCATGAAGAACGCAATTCTTAGCCTTGTCGCCGCAGGGGTCGCTCTGCTTACTCCCGCTACCGCATTCGCCGATGATCATGCGGAGGCGAAGAAGCCGAAATGGTCGCTCGCGATCCACGGCGGGGCGGGGACGATTTTGCCGGAGAACATCACGCCGGAACAGCGCGAGGCTTACGAGGCGGCACTGCAAGAGGCGCTTGATGCCGGGACTGACGTTCTAGCGAGTGGCGGCAGCGCAATGGATGCGGTGAAGGCCGCGATCATTCCGATGGAGGACAACCCGCTGTTCAACGCAGGGCGCGGCGCGGTCTATACGTGGGAAGGCGAGAATGAACTCGACGCCTCGATCATGGATGGCCGCGACCGCAGTGCAGGGGCGGTGACGGGGGTGACGACAGTGAAAAACCCGATCCTGCTCGCCGACACAGTGCGCACCGATAGCCCGCATGTGTTTTTGATGGGCGAGGGAGCGGAGCAATTTGCGAGCGAGAAAGGCTTCGAGGTGACGGCGCCAGAGTGGTTCGAGACCGAAAGCCGCCGCCAGTCGCTGGAGCGGATGAAAGCACGGGAGTTGTCGGCCCTCGATGTGGATTTGAAGTTTGGCACCGTGGGCGCGGTGGCGCTCGATCAAGACGGCAACTTGGCGGCTGGCACGTCGACCGGCGGGATGACAGGCAAGCGTTGGGGCCGGATCGGTGATGCTCCGGTTATTGGTGCCGGGACTTATGCGGATAATCGAAGCTGCGCGGTATCTGCGACCGGCTGGGGCGAATATTTTATCCGCGTGGGCGTGGCCCAGGAAATTTGCACGCTTTTGAGGCATGGCCTCAACGTCGAAGCGATGAAAACCGGCGATCCGGTCGCCAAACAGCATCGTGAGTGGCTAATTTCTCAAGGCTATTCGCAACGTGTCGCCGACAACGTAATGGCCGAGGTGAAAGAGCTTGGCGGTGATGGCGGCATCATCCTTGTGACCCCACGCGGCCATGCGATCTACAGCTTCAACACCGCTGGTATGTACCGAGGGCGCGCCAACAGCGACGGCCTCAATGAAGTGGCTATTTTTGGCGGGAAAGAGGCCGGAGCCTCAAACACTCCAGACCATTAAGGCGCCCACTAAAGCTCGCCAAGGTCGCAGCCGCGCGCTTCCAAAATGGGCTTCACCTCCCAGTAGGCCGCTGGCGTGCGGGTGAGCGGGATAAAGGGGTGCAAATGGTGGACGATATGAAACTGCATCCACATCGAACCCCAATTGCCCACCTTCGACTTCCACGCACGCGTATTGCGATAGCGGCTTTGTTCGATGCCCGGATGATGGGGGGCCCATGACAGGAAGAACACGATGTAAGTGATCGCGATTTGATAGGGCAGCCACCACAAGAACAATGCCTCCATCGCACAGCCATTCCACGCCAGCGTGCCCAAAATAGCGATGAAGCCGAGCTTGTATGCAAGGGTAAGCAAAAGCAGTTCGGGCCGGCCGGCGCGCATTAATGCTGCGGCGTAATCATGGTTTCGCTTGGCAGCTGGCTGGCGTCCTTGGATAGCATTCCAGATCGCGCTCCACGGACCCGGCGCCTTGGCCGTGATGTCGACGTCCATTTCGGGGTCGTTGGTATGGCGATGGTGATCCAGATGGGTGATGCGCAGCACCTCGAACGGGAAAATGATCATCCAGCTCGTTGCGTGGCCGACCAGCTCATTAAGCCAGCGCAATTTCTGACCGGGACGCGCGATAATGTCATGCTGGGCCTCGTGCGTTGGCAGATACACCAGCATCATATTCACCGTCGCAATCGGAAAGGCGGCCCAGAGCGGCAGGATATCCATGAACACAAGCGGCCAAAGCGAGAGCCAAACGGCGAGATTGCCAAAGGCCCACACGACCGCTTCCCATGGGAACATGCCCGAATATTTGCGCGCGATTTTAAGCTCAAGCTTCTTCAACTCTGCGTTGGAAAGCTGTGAGAGATCGACGGGAAGAATGGTGGAATGCGCGTTCATATCCGCCCCCTTAAACCCACCGCCCCGTGACCTGCGCAAAGAGCCCCCATGCTCCGGCCAAGATCAGGGCCAGCGTCAAAGTCGAAAGACCAAAGGGTGCAGAAAGGCCAAGCGCCTGCATCCCTTGATCAATAACCGGCACCAAAAAGGCGAAGGCAAAGATCAGCGGCAGGAACCACACAATCGCTTTGAGGCCGCGTTCCATTTTCTCTCCCTTGCGGCGGAGGCTAGCATAGCGCAAACCAATCGGTAAATGCACTAAAGCGCAGCGAACTCGCTCAGCACCTCGCCCACTTGCGCCAAGGGCGCCTCGTGCGCGCGGTTGAATGAATTGCCGCTGCCCGGCGGGCGGAAATAGGTCGCAAAGGTGATCGGCGCAGCGCCTGGTGGCTCGACAAAGCCGATATCGACATAGATGCCAGCGGTATCCGCCATCAGGCCCGTGCCGGTCTTGTCGCCGGCCATCCAATCATCTGGCAAGTCTGCGCGCACGCGTCGCAGTCCGGTTGGTGTATCGATCATCCATTGCCGCAAGACGCTGCGGTGTTCTTGAGGGAGCGCATCGCCATAGGCAAACGTCGCGACGGTCCTTGCCATGGCGGCAGGCGTGGTGGTGTCGCGAACCTCTCCCGGAGGCACGGCGTTGAGCTCTGGCTCATAGCGATCAAGGCGGCTCACATCATCACCCAAGGAACGCCAGAACGTTGTGAGAGCCTCCGGCCCGCCGACTTCGCGCAGCAGGATGTTGGCCGCCGCATTGTCGGAATATTTCTGCGTGAATTCGGCAAGCTCGCGCAGGGTCGCGCCTTCCTCCACGCGCTTCTCGGTGAAGGGTGAGACGAACATGATATCGTCTTTCGTCCATGTGACGTGCCGGTCTGCGCTGTCCTCACCGCTTGCATCGCGGGCAAGGATCATCGCCGCCAGTGAAAGCTTGAAAGAGGAGCAGTGCCCAAAGCGCATATCGCGGTTGAGGCCGACCGAGCGTCCGCTGGCGGTATCGAAAAACTCGACCCCCAAGGTTCCGCCGCTGGCGCTTTCGATGGCGCGAAGTCGGCTCGCGAAATCCGGTGCATCGCTCGCCATTGATCGCGCAGAGCAACCGCTCACAATCAGACCGGCCAAGGTCAATCCGCCCCCCAGAACCTCGCGTCGATCAAAAATCATGGGCAAACCACCTCACGCGTGTTTGTTGGCCTTGCGCTTGCCAAAGCGCATGTCGCCTTCGAGCTTGGCGCGAAGCTGCGCATAGAAGGCCTCAAGGAACGCTCTTTCATCACCAGCGCCCGGATCCCAACCGATCTTGCGACAGATCGTCTCGTGGACGGGGCCAAGCGCCTCGTCCTTGTCTTCACGAAGGAGGCGTTCAAGCACCTGTAATTCGTGCTCGCCATAGACGGATAGCTCGGCCTCTCCGAACTCGTATTTTGCGCCCGTCACCGTGCTCGATCCGCTGGTGGCAGCAGCCCCGCTTGTCGACATGGTTTCGGCCAATTTGGTGCGCGGTGCTTCGACCACCCAGGTCCCGGCTATGATGTCACCTGCGCGCAGATTGTCCTTGTTGAAGAAGGGGAAGAACATGAAGATCGCAAACCAGACCGCGCCTGCAACGCCGTAACTTCCCCATTCCCCGCCTGGTGCGAGCATGATGAAAACCAGCGGCATGAAAAGCTCGATATCGCGCAGCAGATTGCGCGCGATCACCGCCTCGGGCGTAAGCCTGCCGCCGTCTCTTGCCGCCACTCTGATCCCGACAATGCGCTTGCCCCAGGTTGCGCTGCGTGGGCCCAGCTCCATCGCCATGAAGTATCCATAGCGCATGAAAAACAGGAATAGGATGAAGAGGATGGCGAGAAATTCCAGCGCCCCTGATGCGCCCTCGATCGAATCTGATGCAAAGGTTTCGGCGGCACCTCCGGCAACGAAGATGACGAAATACACAACGGCGTAAATCACGAGGAAGAAGAACAGGAAATCAAGGATGAGCGCGCCCAACCGGCTGCCTTTGGAGGCGAGCATGATCGGAATCTCGATCCCCTCTGGCGTCACCAGATAGCGTTCCTGCTTGGGCCGATTGGTAAGCCCGCGAAGCGAGACAGCCGCGCTCATAAGCCATCCTCCACCCGCGCAGGGCGATAGAGGAAGAAGTAAGTGAGCCAGAAGACGAGAAACGCACCGCCGATGGTAAAGCGTCCCTCGACACTGCCGACAAGCTGGCGCGGGAAGGCTTCCAATAGTCCTGCGATCACCATCATGAAGACGACGCCCGCCATCACCACTGCGCCGCGCCTTCCGCTCGCCGCTGCCGCCTCAAGCACCGATTTGTCGCCGGGAAAGGCCATGGAACGCCCGATGTGAAGCCCGGCTGCGCCAGCGAGAAGAATGGCGAAAAGTTCGGTCGTGCCATGAACGCTGAGCCATGCTGCAAATTCCACGCCGAGGTCTGCGCCAACAAACAGCCACATCATCGCGCCCAGAAGAGCCATATTGTGCACCAGCAGGAGGAGCGAGGGAATGCCAAAGGCGAAGCCAAGAGCAAACGCGAGGATCGCAACGCCCGCATTGTTGCTGAACAGGCTTGCAGCGAAGATCGACAGGCGGTCGGCGCTGTCCTCCGTGCCGAGCGTCTCCATCAAGGCCTCGCGGCTCGCACCGGGCACGCGCGTATCAGCGAAGCCGCCCGGGATCAGGCGATAATACCAGTCGGTGTTCTGCGCGACGAGCAGCCAACCGACAATCGTGCCGGCAACCATGACGAAAAGCGCGATGCACACATCGAGCCAGATTTCGCGCACCGCTCTGCTCCAGCCGCCGAGGATGAACTCCTTGAACCAGGCAAAGAACCCTTTGCGCGGTCCATAAACCTGAAACCACGCGCGTTGGACGAGCGCCTCGAGATAGCTGAGGGTTGCAGCATCGAGCGAGGTTTCGCGCGCGACCGAAAGGCTGGATGCCGCGGTGCGGTAAAGCGTGGGGAGCGCCAGAAGCTCCTCGTCGCTGATCCGGCGAAGCCCGCCTTTCTCCATACGCTTCACAATGTCTTCAAGCCGCTGCCAATCGCCCTCGCGCTCCAGACGGAAGCGGTCAGAACGAAGCGCCGCGCTTTCGATATCGGGCGGGGCGGCAACGGCAGTTTTGCCGAACCAAGAGGAGAGAACAGGCGCCTTCATCCGATCGCCTCGCTGTTCTTGATCGCGTAATATCGGTCGATCAGCTCATATCCGAGCTTGTCATAAGGCGCCTCGATCACGTCGACCCCCATCTGGCGAAGGCGTTGAAGCACAACGCGGCGCTGCTGAAGAAGGGTGTCGGCGGTTACGCTCCGCGCGAGGGTTGCGATGTCGCCGGGGTCTTCTTCGATAAAGGTTTCAAGTTCGCTGTCTTCGATGGTGACGAAAAGGAGCAGGTGCTTTTTGACGAGCCGCCCCATGCTCTCGATCATCAATTCTGCGGCCGTTGGATCGGTGAAATCGGAAAACAGAACGATCAGCGACCGACGCTGAAGCTTTGACGTGAGAGTGGCAAGGGCAAGCGTGAAATTTGGCTCTGCGGGTTCATAATCGAGCGCCGCGGCAGCCGATTGCAGGCTATGGAAGGCGCGGCTGTCCGACACGAAAGGTGTCATCACTTGAGGGCTTTGCGCAAAGCCGAAAAGCGCGGTCTTGTCGCCGCTTTTAAGCGCGACATAGGCGCAGGTGAGCGCCGCCGACACGGCGCGGTCGATGCGCGGCAGGCCATCAACGGGCTCGCACATCGCCTGACCGCAATCGAAAGCAAAGACGATCTGGTTGTTGCGCTCGCTCTCGTTCTCGCGGGCATACAGCGCGATGTGACGCGCGCTTGCCCGCCAATCAATCCGGCGTCGATCCATGCCCGGCTCGTATTCGGTAAGAGCCTCGAATTGTGTGCCTTCGCCCCTGATCCGCCGCGCGATCAGGCCGTTTTGCGCATCGCGAAGGAAAGTCTGTAGCTCTTTGGAGCGCACCGGCGACAAGTCCGGCCAGATGCGGACCTGGTGATCGTCCAGTTCCTTGACCTCTTGCCTTGCACCAAGGCCCAACGGTCCGCTCCAGCGAAGCCATGCACGGGTGATCGGGGCTGTCCCGCGCCGAACGGGAAAGACGCTTTCGCTGCCGCTGAATTCGTGTTCGGCATTGCCGGGGATAAGTTCTATGACTGCGCGGCCATCCGTTCCCAATCGCGGGTCAAATTCGAGAGCGGCCTCGTGCCCTCGTGCCCCGCCGCGGTTGAAGCGGGCGTGGACATCGAGCGCCGTTTCCTGACCCACTTCGGTGTCTGCCGGCGCGACAACGTGCCATTGTTCACAGCTTCCCGCGATCCATCCATCAAGCGCGATCAGAGCCACCAATGCCACCGCTATGATCGGTGCAATCACCCAAAATTGGGGCGAAATCGCGCCGACCACGACGGCGAGTGGCGCAAGCGCCGCCACGCTCCAGGCGGCGCGCTCGGTCGGGACCAAAGGAAGGGAGGGAAGGGCGGGGATGCTGGGCACGAAGACTGGCAATTCTACCTTGGCGCCTCGGTCATCTCGATCAGCTCTGCCACCAATGCCTCAAGATCGCGGCCCTCGATTTCGGCGGCAGGGCTCAGCGTGAGGCGGTGGCGAAGCACCGGCACGGCGAGCGCTTTTACATCGTCGGGAATGACATAATCGCGTCCATCAAGTGCTGCGCGTGCCTTTGCTGCGCCTGCAAGCATGACAGCAGCACGCGGAGATGCGCCCACGGTGAGGTCTGCGTGTTCGCGCGTTGCCCGCACCAATCTCACGACATAGCTCGCGATGTCATCGGCCAAAGTGACCTGGGACAGCGCAGCCGTCGCGCTTGTCAGAACATCGGCATTCGCAACCGCGCTGACGCCGAGATCGGCGGGATGCTGCGGCCCCTGACGTGAGCCGAAGTTCGCGACAATGCGCGCCTCCTCGCCCTCGTCGGGATAAGGCACGAGCAGCTTGAACAAGAAGCGGTCCAATTGCGCCTCGGGCAAAGGATAGACGCCTTGGTTCTCGATCGGGTTCTGCGTTGCCACCACCATGAAGCGCGGGGGCAATTGGTGGGTTTCCCCGTCCAGTGTCACGCGGCGTTCCTGCATGGCTTCGAGCAACGCAGCCTGCGTTTTTGGCGGTGTCCGGTTGATCTCATCGGCCAGCAGAAGCTCGCAGAAGATGGGGCCTCTCGTGAGGGTAAACTGGCTGGTCTGAAAGTTGAACAGGTTCGAGCCCAGAATGTCGCCCGGCAAAAGGTCGGGCGTGAACTGGATGCGCCCGAAATCAAGCCCCAGCGCGGTCGAAAATGCCTGCGCGATGAACGTCTTGGCCGTGCCCGGAGGCCCTTCCAGAAGCACGTGGCCTTGCGCGATCATGCCGACAAGCAACTGGTCGATCATGTCCTCCTGGCCCACGATCGCCTTTGCAACTTCGGCGCGGATCTTGTCCGCCAGGGCGCGCAGGTCGCTTAAGGACATGGCAGCTGCTTGTGTCGTCTCAGCTGTGCTCATTTATCAGATTTCCCCATTGTCTTGGTGACGAGTTCGTTCAGGTGGCGCGCGGCGCGCAGGATATCGCCGGCGCGCGTGGCGTTTTGAAGTTTGGCAACGCGATTTGAAAAGGGCTCTTCATCGGGCAATCGCTGACGCAGGGCAGTATCGATTGCCTCCGCATTAGGCTTGGCCAGCCCGAGCGCGCTGCCCATTTTGCGGGTGTTGAGCGCGATGTAAGGCGATGCAAGAAGCGGAAGCCGCCGCGCCCGCACAATCAGGCCAGCGCCGTTCTTGACCAATTGCGATTTGCCAAAGCTCTCCTCGCGCCCGCTTGCGGTAACCGGGCCAAAGCGCAGAAACGACCTCCAGCCAACGATCAGCATGGCAAGGATCAGGCACAACGTTGCAGCAAGAAACGGCGGCTGAAACGCGAGGGTGAGCAGGTTGGTCGATCCGCCGATACCCACAAGAGTAAGGTCAAAGGTTACGTCCATGTCCTCATACCCCGCCTGCCGCACGATTTCGAGCGCGAGCGCCGCTCTTTGTGGATCGGCAAGCCCGTAATTGTTCATGAGATCCGGCTCGACCACGACAGTCACCCAATGCGCCTCGTCGTAGAAATAGGTGCCTTCTTGTCCGATCACGTTGAGCGCAAGAGTGCGCCCGCTCGAATCGACCACAATCGCCTCGTGATCGGGATCCTTTTCGGCAAAAATCGAGCGTGCGTCGGGAAGCTGTCCTGATAGTCCTAATCCGCCCCAGCGCTTGGGCGATGCTTCGGCGGTTGGCGGTGTGACCTCGCCATAGAGCAGGGTGTAGGGGCCGGACAAATCCCCGGTCCAGTCGGGAGCATTCGTCCCCACCAACTGAACCCAGTCGTCTTGAACGCGGTCCTCGTCTTCTTCTGCGATGTCGCCGCTGGGGCGACCGACAAACCACTTGGGCAGGATGACTAGCGTGGGACCAGCGTATTGCCGGTTACTCAAGAGCTCATCAATCTCTTCGGCATCGGCGTTTATCGGAGGCGTGATGACGAGAAGGCCGTTTGTTTCAAGCCCGCTCGCGAGCCGCGATTTCTCCACGTTGAAGCCATTGGCATCCAGCAGTTTGACGAGCCCGGAATAGCCGTGGATGGCATTGGACGATGCGTGCGCATTCCGGTTTGAGCTATCTCCGCCTGTGTCGCCTGCGCCGATGAAATAGAGCATGGCGAGAAAGGCCGCAAAACCGATCACAAGGATTGCGAGTATAGCTCTTGTGCCAAATGGCGATGCGCCGCGCGCTGGTGTCGCCGCCTCGCTCATGCGGCTGACCCGTCGCTGGTTTTAAGTGAGATTTGCGCGAAATTGGCATAGGCCTCGCGGGCCGCTTCCCAATCGTTTTTGTCGAGCGGGCGCAGGGCAAACAGGCTGCGTTCCACACGATCCGCGATAGTGCCAAAGGCATGGGCCGCGCGCTCGGACAAGGCCGGAAGCGCGGCGAGTTCGCGCGCGGTGCTGCTGGGGTCGACCCATGTTGGCTGCGCTTTGGCGATGTGGTTGACGCTGCGCTTCAACAGAAGGTGCGTTGCCTCATCATAGCGCCCTTCGCCGGCGAGACGGTCGGCATCGGCGAGAAGGGCCACGCTTTCCTTGCGGGTGGGCTGCCATTCAGGATCGCTTGCAGCACCGCTTGCGCCTGCGGCCTGTTCGCTGCGCATTCGCGCCAGCGGGCCGAAACTGCGCGCAAGCCAATAGAGCACGAACGCGGCAAGCAGCGCCAAAAGGACCCATTTGAGCACGCCCCAATTGCTTGCGAGAAACCTGCCGACGGGGCCGAAAAGTCCCGCCAGAGCTTCGATAATGATGAGCCAGATTTCATCGAACCAGCCCGGTTCGCGCACTTCGGGCGGGGCCATCGCGAACTCGTCGAATTGAATATCGGGATCATCGCGAAGCGCGCGCCACCCTTCGGGCGCGGGCACACCCTCTTCAGAAGCAATCACCGGAATGGGGGAAGCTGCGGTCATCCTTTGCAGGTGGTGGCATGGCTATCGCTGCCAAGCAACACACATCAGACCTCAAATCACAGTAAAACGGATGCTTTTACGCCTATCCGCGCTTCCTTGCTTGCTCATAGCTGCCCAAAATACGCAGCTCCTTGGAATGAAACGCACATTCTTCCAGCGCACGATCAACCGCCGGATCGCCGGGGACGCCGATAATATCGGCGTAAAACATCGTGGCCGAAAAGCTTGCGCCCACCTGATAGCTTTCAAGTTTGGTCATATTGACGCCGTTGGTCGCAAACCCGCCGAGCACTTTATAAAGGGCAGCGGGAATATTCTTCACCTCGAAGATGAAGGTGGTCATCGCAGGTTTTTCCGGGTCCGCCTTCAGGAATGTCGGTTTGTCGGCAAGGATCACGAAACGCGTCATGTTGTCGTGCGCGTCTTCGACGTGATCCTGCACGATCCGGAGGCCGTAAAGCTCTGCCGCAATCGCTGGAGCAATCGCGCCAATCGTCGGGTCGCCCATCTCTGCGACGTGCGCGGCTGCGCCGGCTGTATCAATAAAGTTCAAAGGCACGATGTCGTGGTCGCGCAGAAACTTGCGCGATTGGCCAAGGGCTTGCGGGTGGCTGTAGGCGGCCTTGATCGTATCGAGCGAGCCTGCGCTGCCCTCCCCGTTGGCAGCCGGTGCCATCAGCGCGTGATGGATGGGCAAAAAGTATTCGCCCACTATCGAAAGGCCGCTTTCGGGAAGAAGGAAGTGAATATCGGCAACCCGGCCGTTGTGCGAATTTTCGATCGGTATGATCGCCTGACCCGCTTCTCCCGCCTTCACCGCGTCCAGCGCATTGGCAAACCCGAAACAGGGCAATGGCGCCAAATCGGGACAGGCCTCAAGCGCGGCCCTGTGCGAATTGGCCCCGGGCGAGCCTTGGAATGCCACCGCTTTCGAAGGGTCGCGCGCCGCAACGACCCTAAGCTCTTCGACAATGGGCATCGCTGGTTTGGGAAAGCTCAACATGATGCAGCCGGTGCTATCCCCGAGCGCGGCTAGTGGCAAGTCCCGGGGCGAGAGGTGAAACTTGGTTGACCCCACCATTTGTATGGGGCGCAATCTTTGTTGATGCGTTTGACCTTGCGCATGGGCAAAGGCCCGATTATGTGGGCGCCGGGATGACACAGGACAACGCGAATAACATGTCAGATAACGACCAAGGATCGGGCGATCTGTTTAACACCGCTGCGGGCTGGGTGCTCTTTGCAGCTGGCCTTGGATTGGGTCTTTCGATCCTTTCAGGCAAATATTTTCACGCCGACAAGCCGGAGCGTCCCGAAACGCTCGGCTATGTAATCGAAGGCGCTGAGGAAGAGGGCGCAGGCCCTGCAGAAATCAGCTTTGCCGAAGCGCTTGCATCCGTAACGCCAGCAGATGGCGAGAAAGTCTTTGCCAAATGCGCCGCGTGCCACAGCGTTGAGCAAGGTGGTGCAAACGGTGTTGGTCCAAACCTTTATGGCGTCATGGGCGCGAGCCTCGGCAGCAAAGCCGGCTTTAGCTATTCAAGCGCGCTGACCAGCAAGGGCGGCAATTGGGGCTGGGAAGAAATGAACCAGTGGCTCGACAACCCGCGCGGCTATATCGACGGAACGTCCATGGGCTTTGCCGGTCTCTCGAAGATCGAAGACCGCGCCGCTGTTACGCTTTACCTCAACACGCTCGGCTCCAACCTTCCGGTGCCTGAATTCGTGCCCGCTGAAGAGCCTGTCGCTGAAGAAGAGGCCGAGGCTGTTGCTGACGAGACTGCAGAGGTCGAGGCAGACCAAAACGCAGCTGAAGCGACTTCAGAACAAACAGAAGCAGCGCAAAGTTAAGTCATGACTCGGGTGCGGGCTTAGTCCCGCCCCTTGAACCCCTGCGCAACCACATACCACTCCGAAGACCCCTTGCGGCTCGCAGGGGGTTTTGCGTGTTTGACGCTTTTAAAATGGCTTTTCAGGAGCTTAAGCAGATCCGCATCGGTCCCTCCGGCTAGAACCTTGGCGACGAATGCGCCGCCTTTTTCCAGCGTTTCGACCGCGAACCACGCGCCTGCTTCGACAAGGCCCATCGTGCGCAGGTGATCTGTTTGCTTGTGGCCGACCGTGTTGGCGGCCATGTCAGACAGGACCAGATCAGGCGCTCCGCCCAGAGCTTCTTCAAGACGCGCGGGCGCTGCGTCGTCCATGAAATCCATTTCGAATATGGTGACGCCTTCGATGGATTCTGTCGGTAGAAGGTCGATGCCCACCACGTGAGCCTTTGGCGCCTTCTTACGCACCACCTGGCTCCATCCGCCCGGCGCAATGCCGAGATCGACGACCCGGCTCGATCCCCGAATCAGACCGAATTTCTCATCCAGTTCGATCAGTTTATAGGCCGCACGGCTGCGATACCCGTCAGCCTTGGCTTGCTTGACATAGGGGTCGTTCAACTGCCGTTGGAGCCAACGCGTAGAGCTTTCGCTGCGCTTTTTTGCGGTTTTGACCCGTTTGTCGGGGTCGCGTCCTGAACGTGCCATTGCCGCCTTACCCCGCTGCGCGGTTTTGAGGGTTGTCTCCGCGCGCCTCATGCAAAGATCTGCGCGAGCGTTCGCCCTGACGTTCGGCTGCCATGAGACTGCGCAAGATCCCTTCGCGAATGCCTCTGTCAGCGACGCCCAACCGGCCCGCTGGCCAGATGTCGAGGATTGATTCGAGGATCGCGCAGCCAGCGACAACAAGGTCGGCGCGGTCCTGACCGATACAGGGCAACTCGCTACGTTCAGCGCGTGACATTCCCGACAATCGCCCGCTGATATTGCGCATCGAATCGGATGGCACAATCAGTCCATCGACCGCCTTGCGATCATAATGGGGCAGTTCGAGGTGAAGACTTGCGAGCGTGGTGACCGTCCCGCTGGTGCCAAGCAGGCGAATATCACCGTGGCCAGCGGCCTCGGCAATGCGCTTGGCAAAGGGCGCGAAACTTTCGGACACGACTTCGCGCATCTTGGCATAGCGCGCAAGACGCGCCTCGCGGCCTGGCGAACCGCCCACTCCCACTTTGGCGATTGTGTCGGTGAGAGAGACAACGCCCCACGGCACGCTTTGCCAATCGATGATGCGCGGGATTTTCTCGCCCGGTTCAAGCAGGACAAGCTCGGTCGATCCGCCGCCGATATCAAAGATCACCGCAGGGCCTTCACCTGCCTCAAGCAGGATATGACAGCCCAGCACCGCGAGCCGCGCTTCCTCCTCGGCGCTGATAATATCAAGGGCAATTCCGGTTTCGCGCTTCACCCGCTCAATAAAGGCCTCGCCATTGGTGGCTCTGCGACACGCCTCGGTCGCAACCGAGCGGGCAAGGCGCACATTGCGGCGGCGCAATTTCTCAGCGCAAATCGCAAGCGCGCTCATCGTGCGCTCCATCGCTTCATCGGAAAGGCGGCCTGTGGTCGCCAAGTTTTCGCCCAGCTTTACCACCCGGCTGAAGGCGTCAATAACCGTGAAGTCGCGTCCCGACGGCCTTGCGATCAGCAAGCGGCAATTGTTGGTCCCCAAATCGAGCGCGGCATAAGCCTCCCCCGATTTGTGATGCTCCACGCCAGAGCCGTGGCGGTGCGCCTTGTCCGGATGGCCCGCTTTTCGCAAACGTCCTTCGTCCCGCGCCCGGCTGACGCCGCGCTGGTTCCTGCGTCCATTTGCGTTGTTCGAGCCTTTTGCAAAAGCGACGTCTTTGTCACAATTTGCCGCGCCACCTCGCTTTTGCGAGCCGCGTTTTGCAATTGCCTTGCCCTGCTGGCTGGAGCGCTTGTAGCGAAAATCGGCTACTTTGCCGGACTTGCCGCTCCGTTTTTTGCCAGCATTATTTTTTCTGTCCGGCGGAAGCGTATCCGCCATAATCGTCGTTCTTTCATCTCACCGATTGCACTTCCGGCATCGGCACCTGTTACCAGATTTAGACGATGCGCGGGCGAAGAGCAAGCGAGCTTGGAGTTGATCGAGCGGCGAGGCAGACGTATCGCGCGGCAATCCTTTGTCAAAACGTACAGGTCTTACTCTAACCTCGATGACGCAGCCCCCCTTCTGGACTTTGCACGAAGAAGCCTGCGCGCGTGGGGAGACCGTCTATATCGACCCGCAGACAGGCTTCACCGTTTTTACAAAGCTGGGCCTGCTTGCGCGGGAAAGATGTTGCGGGGCAGGGTGCCGCCATTGCCCCTATGGCCATGAAAGCGTGCCGGTAAAGCGGCGCGCATCGCGGATACAGCAGCCCGCCTGGCTTAGTGATGTGCGCCCCGATCCATCACGAAGGCCGGCGTTCCTTTTCTGGCGCGGTGGCAAGGACAGCTTCCTTGCGCTTCGAGCGATCGAGAGGGAGGGGGCGTTCGCCCCGGTTCTGTTGACCACTTTCGACCCGGTCACGCGTGAGCTTGCGGGGCAAGGATTGGGTATTGCTGACGTTGCCGAGCAGGCGCAAAGCCTTGGTATTGCTCTAATCGGTGTGCCTTTGCACGACGGTGTCGATTACGCGGCGCAGCTTGTTCCCGCGCTCGATCTGATCCCTGACGCACTCCATGTGTTCTTCCCTGATCTTGGGATTGATCCCATCCGGCAATGGCGCGAGGCGACATTCGCCGGCAACCCAAGAACCGCAGCGATTACTTTGCATTTTCCGCTCTGGGGCAAGGATTACAGCGCACTCCTCGCGGAGCTCGAGGCATCCGGCGAAAGGTGCGAGGTGAGCGCCGTGACCGACGGCGTGAGCGGGGTGGAGGTCGGCTCGCGCTTTGACGCACAACTGTGCAAGTCCCTGCCAGCCGGAGTGGATGCCTTCGGCCTCAACGGCGAATTTCGCACCAGGATGGTGTTAGAAAAGCGCACTGATATGGAACAAAATTAGCAAGGCGCCGTTAGCGCATTGAGATAGTGCGCCTGCATCGGCCCTGCTACGGCTTTTTTAAGGCCCTGATGGCAGCTTAGCGACAGCTTTGCGTTCTGACACCCTGTTTGAACGCTCTAGGGGAAATTCAAAGGCTTCTTCCTTTGGTTATGAGAGTTTTGTGATTGAAGACATCCATCTGGACGAGGACGCGGGGCAGGCGCTGGCCGATGGCGGGGCAATCGAACGCGAAGTGCGCGACGACAATGGGCGTCATTTCACCCGCACGGTAAAGCCTTACACCTCCGGTGCCGGCGGGGTGATTGTCACTTACGAACCTGCTGACAATAGCGAACAGATTGTCTCTGCTCACGATCAGATCGTCCAATCCCTGGCCGCTGGCATGGCGCAGATCGGTGTCTGGATTTTTGATCCACGAGCGGGCGAGGCATCCTGGGATGAACGATCGGCGCGCATTACCGGTCTGGAAGCTGAGCGCAATCCAATAAGAGAGGAGGCCTTCGCAGAGCGCATCGCATCGGGTGACCGCACCCGTTTCAGAAGCGCAATGGATGCAGCGATCCACGAAGGCGCGCAAGTCGATTTGGAACTTCGCTTCAAGAAGCCGGAAGGCGATACAATCTGGCTCAGAATGCGCGGCGAACGTGCAATGAGGGGGGATACCCCGACACTTGTGTGCATCCTTGCCGATGTGTCGGAGACAGAGGCGAACAGATCGCGCAGCACCTTCATGATGCGAGAGCTTGATCACCGGGTGAACAATCTGCTCGCCATAATCCTGTCGATCGCGGAAGTTTCGGCGCGCTCGAACACCGACCTTCAAACCTATGCAAAAGAGTTCAGGGCGCGGCTGGAATCGATTGCCCGCACCCATAGCCTGCTTGCGTGTAGCGGGTGGTCGGGACCTCCGCTCAAGGCCCTGATCGAAAAAGAACTGAACGCTCATGCGCAGGCCGACCGCGTCAAGGTTGATGGTCCAGAGCTCGTTCTTTCACCCAGCGCGGCTCAATCGCTCGCGATGTTTTTCCACGAACTCGCGGCAAACGCGGCAAAGCATGGCGCATTGTCAGGCAACGATGGCCGGATTGATGTATCGTGGAGCATCGTCACAGACGACGAGGATGCGCTTGATCTTTGCTGGCAGGAAAGCGGTGGGCCGCTCGTCGTGCACCCAGAGCGTGATGGTTACGGCGGCAAAGTCATCAATCGGATCATCGGCCGGCAACTGCAAGCCGACGTCACAACGCAATGGAAGGAAGAGGGCATTTGTCTCACGGCCCAAATTCCGCTCGCCAAGATCATCGAGGACGCCGCTGAATAGTCACAACTGGCCTCTTGCCGCGATGGGGTTGCGCGCCTAGGTCACGAGCCATGACCGACAAAACCAACGAACACGATCTTGCGGGCCGCAAATTCTATCCCGCAGAAGAAGAGAGCCGCTTCGCTGATCAGGCTCCTGAAAAGACCCCGCAAACCGAACACCCCGCCTATAAGCTGGCGTTTCGCGATACCGATTTCCTGCTTCGCGATGAATTGCGCCCGGTCCGCTTCCAGCTCGAGCTTCTGAAACCCGAAATGCTTCTGGACGAGGCGCGCGTGGGCTCGACAATGGTCATGTATGGCTCGGCGCGAATCCCTTCACCAGAAGAAGCGCAGGCCAAGATCGACGCGGCCAAGAACGGTGACGAGTGGGACCAGAAGGTTGCCGCCAATCTCGCCAAGAAGGCGAAGTATTATGACGAGGCGCAAAAACTTGCGCGGATGGTTTCCGAAAAGGCGATCATTGAGGATGGGAAGCGCCAGTTTGTCGTGTGCTCAGGCGGCGGTCCCTCGATCATGGAAGCGGCCAACCGCGGGGCAAGCGATGCGGGCAGCGAGAGCATTGGCCTCAACATTATCTTGCCGCATGAGCAAGCGCCCAACGCTTATGTAACGCCTTATTTGTCATTGAACTTCCACTACTTCGCACTGCGCAAGATGCACTTCCTGCTGCGAGCACGCGCTGTTGCCGTGTTCCCGGGCGGCTTTGGCACGTTCGACGAGTTTTTCGAGCTTTTGACGCTGGTGCAAACCGGCAAGATGAAGCCGATGCCGATCCTTCTGTTTGGCAAGGACTTCTGGAGCCGTATCATCGATTTCGAAGCCTTTGCCGAAGAAGGCACGATCTCGAAAAAGGATCTCGACCTTTTCCAATGGTGCGAAACCGCAGACGAGGCATGGGCCCACATCGCGGAATTCTACAACCTCGACTGATCTAGAAGCTGCGCACCGCCTGGTGCCCTAGCGGACCATTGCCCGCGCCATATCCGGGCGCTGCCTTGATGGCATTGAGCACGAATTGACGGCCCAGTTTGACCGAATGCTCAAGGCTTTGCCCGTGTCCCAGAAGGGTCGCGATGGCGGAAGAGAGCGTGCAGCCTGTGCCGTGGGTATGGGGTGTGTCGATCCGTTCGTGATCAAATTGCACTGTGCGCCCCTGGGGTTCGTAAAGTAGGTCGATCACCCGCGCGTCCTGTGTGTGACCGCCTTTGGCAAGGACAGCCGTTCCCGTGATGCCCGATAGCTCCTTGGCAGCTTCGATCATCTCATCAGTCGTATTGAGGCTGCGGCCCAGAAGGTGTGCGAGTTCTGGCAGGTTGGGCGTGATGAGCGCTGCCAGAGGGAACATCGTGTCTCTTAAGGCAGCGACCGCATCCGGATCAATCAGCGCCGCGCCGCTCGTTGCGACCATGACAGGGTCGATTACAATCGGTGCGTCCACTTCATCAAGTGCGCCGGCGACCTGTGCGATCACGTCTGCATCGTGGAGCATCCCGATCTTGACCGCATCAACGCCGATATCCTCGACGCAAGACGCAATCTGACTCGCCACTACGCTGCCCGCCATGGGCGCAATTGCCTGAACGCCAACACTGTTCTGCGCTGTCACCGTGGTGATGGCGCTCATCGCGTATCCGCCCAGCATTGTGATCGTTTTTATGTCGGCTTGGATGCCTGCGCCGCCGCTGGAGTCCGATCCAGCGATGGATAATATGCGCGGAGGTTTGGTCATTCCTGGCCAGCCTTACGACGCGCTGCGAACGGCATCGCACACGCGGTCGACCACTGCCTCGACCTGCGCAGCATCATCCCCTTCCGCCATGACCCGGATCACAGGTTCTGTGCCCGAGGCGCGGATGACCAGTCGGCCTTTGCCTTCCAGTTCGGCTTCAACTCCGGCTATGACATTCTTCACCGTCTCGTTTTCAAGCGGCGCACCACCCTCGTAGCGCACGTTTTTAAGCAGTTGGGGCACGGGATCGAACTGGTGGAGGATTTCGCTTGCAGGTTTGCCCGACCGCACGAGCGAGGCAAGCACGCGCATTGCGGCCACCGTGCCATCGCCCGTTGTGCCATGGTCGGTCAGGATCATGTGGCCCGACTGCTCGCCGCCGACGTTAAATCCGCCTTCTTTCATGCGCTCAAGGACATAGCGGTCACCCACTTTCGTCCGCTCCAGCGTAAGGCCCTGAGCCTGCAAATGTCGCTCCAGCCCGAGGTTCGACATGACAGTCGCGACGACGCCCCCGCCTTTGAGGGAGCCTTTTTCGTGCATCCGGGTGGCGATAAGGGCCATGATCTGGTCGCCATCGACCTTGCGCCCTTTTTCATCGACCACAATGAGGCGGTCAGCGTCCCCGTCCAAAGCAATCCCGATATGCGCGCCTTCTGCCACGACCTTTGCCTGAAGCGCCTCGATCGAGGTGGAGCCCACGCCATCGTTGATGTTTGTGCCATTGGGGGTGACGCCCAAGGTAATAACGTCTGCGCCAAGCTCCCAGATCGCGGACGGTGCCACCTGGTAGGCAGCGCCATGGGCGCAATCGACCACGACCTTGAGATCATCAAAGCGCACATCGCTGCCCACCGAATTCTTGACCGCATGGATATAGCGCCCGCGCGCGTCTTCGATCCGGCGTGCGCGCCCGATATTTTCGGCTGACGCCAATTGCGGCTCGGCCTCAAGCAAGGCTTCGATCTCGGCCTCGGCTTCATCGGATAGCTTGAACCCGTCGGGTCCAAACAGCTTGATGCCGTTGTCGGCGTAAGGGTTGTGGCTTGCCGAAATCATCACGCCAAGGTCGGCGCGCATTTCGCGGGTGAGCAAAGCAATGGCGGGTGTTGGCAGGGGGCCAGTCATGATTACGTCCATGCCCACACTGGTGAAGCCTGCGACCAGCGCGCTCTCCATCATATAGCCGGAAAGCCGTGTGTCCTTGCCGATCACCACGCGGTGGCGGTGCGTGCCGCGCACGAAATAATTGCCCGCCGCCTGGCCTACGCGCATCGCGGTCGCGGCGGTCATAACGCCCGCATTTGTCCGGCCCCTGATGCCATCTGTGCCAAAAAACTTGCGTGTCATGGAAAAACTGTTTCCCGCTTCTGAACCTAACCGTCGCCGCCAATAGCAGCGCAATCTTGCAACAGCGTTATTGGCATGCGCGCCATTTGTCACTTTGTTCTGACAAGGTTATCGCTCATGCAAAGACATCGAGCGAGAATTGCGAAGGACAAATGATTTGGATGATGTAGGCGACAAGGCGGCCACGGACGCGGGATACGAACTGGTCACGATCCGCCTTCCGGTGATTGCGACCTTTGCCGCATTGGTGGTGGGCCTGGGCCTTGGCGTGGCGCTGGGCGGAGCCGAACTGCCGGAGCGGGTGCTGCAAGTGATTAGCCTCGTGGGAAGTTTGTGGCTGCGCGCGTTGCAGATGACGATCATTCCTCTCGTCGCAGCGTTGCTCGTTCTTGGTCTTGCGCAAATGGTCGCCGCTGCGAGTGCAGGAGCAGCGGCGCGGCGGTTTTTGGGCCTCGTGTTCGGTGTCCTCATCCTTGGCGGAATATTTACCGCTCTCGTTCTGCCCTGGCTTCTCGAGGTGTTCCCGATCCCTGAAAGCGCGAGCGGATTCTTGGCCGAAGTGCCCGAGGACGAACTTGCCGTGCCCGACATCCTCGACTTCATGGCCTCGCTCATCGCGCCCAATATGATTGCAGCGGCAGCGGAAACCGCAATGCTTCCGCTAACGATCTTCTTTGCGCTTCTGGCAATCGCGATCTCGCAGCTTCCCAATGGGCAGAAGGCGAGCCTGATGGGCTTCTTCCACGCACTCGCCAACGCGATGCTGCTTATCATCGGCTGGGTGCTGTGGATCGCCCCTGTCGGTGTGTTCGCGCTCGCTTTCGGGGTTGGGATGCGCAGCGGGGGCGGGGCTTTCGCCGCGCTTGGTCATTATATTCTGGTGGTGTCTGCAATGGGCGCCTTTATCCTCGTCCTTGCTTATGTCGTGGCTTGGGCGCTCGGCGGGATCAGCCCCTGGCGCTTTGCCCGCCAAGTCATCCCGGCACAGGCCGTCGCCATTTCGACGCAAAGCTCGCTCGCCAGCCTTCCGGCCCAGCTTGATAGCGCCAGTCGTTTGGGCTTGCGCTCGACCACTGCAGAGTTCGTCCTTCCGCTAGCCGTTGCGATTTTTCGCGCAACCTCTCCGGCGATGAATATCGCAGTCGCGATGTATGTCGCAGCTCTCGCGGGCGTGGAGATCACGCCTGCTCTGGCCGTCGCCGGGATATTGGTCGCGCTTATCATTTCAGTGGGATCGGTAAGCTTGCCGGGATCGATCAGCTTTGTCGTTTCGATCGGGCCCATTGCCCTTGCGATGGGCGTGCCGGTTGAACCGTTGGCTTTGCTTGTCGCGGTCGAAATGCTGCCCGACATCATGCGCACACTGGCCAATGTAACGATGAATGTCGCTGTGGTGAGTGCGGTCGACCGGAAGGCCGATTAGGCGCTCCCTTATTTGACGGGGACCTGTTCCTCTTCACGCCCGCGCTGCGATGCGTCGCCCTTGAACAAGGGTTCGCCGAAGATGAAACCGATAAGATTGGGCCTGCCGATGTGATCAAACAGCGCCGTGAGTGTGAGCAAGATGGGAACCGACAAGAGCGCGCCCGGAACGCCCCAGATCCATGTGAAATAGGACAGCGCGATAAGGATCATCACCGGGCTCATCGTAAAACGCGCGCCAAGGATGGACGGGGTGACGACATTGCCCTCCACCGCGTTCAGGCCAAGATAGGCGAGCGCCGGGATCATTCCGAGCCACACCGTCTCCGCCGTCCCGATCCCGAAAAGCGCGAGCAGCGCAAACATCGCCATCGGGCCGATGTAGGGCACGAAATTGAGGATCATCGCAAGGCCGCCCCACATGATCGGTGCATCAACGCCCAGGGCCCAGGCGCCCACCGCCACGATCACCCCGACGCCTGTGTTGATCATGCCCACGGTCATTATGTATGCGGCGACCTTGTCCTGCACCTCGCGCATCGCACGCGCGGCCTTGACGCTTGAGCCGAAGCTTTCCCGATCAAACAAGAGGTGGCGGCGCATACGAACGCGCGCTTCGATCATGAAGAACGCCATCAGCATCATGATGAGCAGTTCAACCACCACTGAAGGCGTTGCGAAGGCTATCTCTTCGAGCAGGCTCGGCGTGGCCAGAACGACGCGCGATGTGCCGGTGTCGCCCATAAGTTTGGCAAGTTCGGCGTTTGCAATTGCGAGCCATCGGAATTCGTCACGAAGGTCCTCGAACCGCTGACCCACGCGGCCTGATATTTCCGGAATCTGGGCGAACAGATCGAGTGCAGGCTGAAGTATCAGGGCCAGCGCAAGCAGCACCACTCCCAAGAACACCAGAAGCGCAAGGAGCGAGGCAAACACATTGGGAAGCCCGAGCCGCGCCAGATGGTCGGCGAGCGGAGAAAGCAGGATGGTCAGGAGCACGGCCGTCACCAATGGCAGGAACACGACCGAACCGATGGACAAGACAAAAGGCAAAGCGAGAAAAAGGCCAATCCCGATCAACACCACGAGCGAAGACATCAGGCGCAATTGCTGCGCGCTCACATCGTCTCGTACGGGAAGCGGCCCCGGTGTCTCATGGCGTGGATGTTGGTTCATAGGTCGCTTCGTCCCCCTTCTCGTAATCTATGGAAGGAGCGCAGTTACGCCAAGCCCGCACTGTGAAGGTGCGTGATTTCAGGGTCAGCCCGTGTTTCTTCCGCCGACGAAACCACTATCGGCGACTACGCTATCGAGTTCGTCGAGGATTTCGGAGTGTGCGGTGCCATCTTCGATTGAGCGGCCAGGAACGCTGTCTTTCGAAAGCATTTCATTGAGTGCAGCACGCGCGCGGCCAACACGGCTTTTGATCGTGCCAAGCGCGCAGCCGCAAATCTCGGCTGCTTCTTCGTAAGAAAACCCGCCGGCACCCACAAGCAACAGGGCTTCGCGCCGCTCTGGTGGAAGTGTGAGCAATGCGCGATGCATATCGGACAGGTGAAGAGGCTCTTCTTGCCCGGCAGGTTGTGTCAAAATGCGCTCTGCCACGCCCTCATCATAGGTGCCGCGAAAACGGTTGCGACGCATATCGGTGAGATAGGCATTGCGCAAAATCACAAAGGTCCATGCGCGCATGGAGGTGCCAGGCTGAAACCGGTCTTGCGCAGCCCATGCCTTGAGCAGCGCCTCTTGCACCAAGTCATCGGCCATATCCGCACGACCACAAAGCCCGCGGGCAAATGCACGAAGGTGAGGGATAACCTCGGTCAACTCGCGCTTGAAAGCGGCGCGTTCCTTGGCTGTCGGTTTGTTGGGAGCTGGTTTTCCTGCCACTAATTGGACTTTCCGGTTCCGGCGTCACCTTCGCCGGGCCCGGTGCCTTCATCGAAAGCGTCGAGCAGGTCTTGAAAACTGTCCGGCAGCGGTTCGTCCACGACCGACTTGTAAAGCTGTTTGAGCCCATCCGCCCACGCAGGCGCGCCAGACCCGTTTTGTAACGGGGTATTCGCGTCTTTCTTAGGCGTGTTGTTTTCCGTATTCTCAGCGGAGCTCATTGGTGAACCTGCAATTTCCCAAGCCTGACGGGAGATACCGCAGGCCATGATCCACCGCAATGTCGCATTTGGCGCGGTGGCATTGTCGATTAAACACCCAAGCTGCAAAAATGTTCCATTTCTTCGCAATTCTGGCGCGGATGACCGAACATTTTACACAAAGCAGATCGAGGCGTTTCCCTTTAACCAAAGAAAAGCGCCTGACTTATTGAAGCTTTCACGGTTTCTTCGCGGAACGGCTTGGTCACTAGATATGTGGGTTCCACACGGTCACCGGTGAGAAGCCGTTCTGGATATGCGGTGATGAAAACCACCGGAATTTCCGCGATCTCCATGATGTCCTTCACCGCATCAAGGCCCGATGAACCATCCGCGAGTTGAATGTCGGCCAAAATAAGGCCCGGGCGATTGGCTTCGACCGATTTGACCGCTTCGTCTTTCGTGGTCGCAGTTCCGCTGACCTCGTGACCGAGGGAAAGAACAAGATCTTCCAGCTGCATCTGGATCATCGGTTCGTCTTCGATCACCAGAACGCTGGTTCTTTGCTCTGCGTCGATTTTCGCGATTGCCGCCTGATTGAGCTCTTCGACTGTGTCCGCGTCAATCCCCATGATGTCTGCGGCTTGTTCGGTGTTGAACCCTTCAACAGTCGTCAAGAGCAAGGCCTGGCGGGTTTGGTCGGCTATTGCATCAAGCTTCGCAAGGGCGCTCGCCTCTTTCGTGTCGTCGGTTGACGCTGCTTGAGAGCCGGTGCCGCGTTCGTCCAGTACCAGATGGAAGACTCGATAAAGCGCATCGCGCTCACCCCCGAGCGATTGCTTCAGCGTTTCATCGGCAAGCGCCTTTTCCAGCGTCTGCTTGACCATGGCATCGCCGCGCGCCTGCGATCCGCTCAACGCGCGGGCGTAGCGGCGCAAAAAAGGAAGTTCGCCTGCAATTTTCTGACTAAGCGACAAAATAGCCTCCAGCGCACTCGTTTAAATATTGGAGAAAGCGACAAAATCTTTCGACCGAAGCGTCCCGATTGAGTATTCATATCGGCGCAAATTCATGCTTTCGCAAACCCCGATAAAAAATTTTTTCAATTTAGGGAACCCACTTGGCTTGCGATCATTTATCCGATGTCGCCAGCCTGATCCCCCTCCCGTCCATGTGGCTGGCGATAAGATCCCGAAAGGCCCTCGCTCCCAAGGAGCGGGGGCCTTTTTGGTTGGCAGTGCCTTTATCTCTTGCGCCCTTACACCAAGCTTTTCTCATAGATCGCATATTCGCGATTGATATCGCTTTTGATGGTGTCGGCAATGGCGACCATGCCTTGGTTGTCCTCGAGGATCCAACCGATCTCACCGCGCGTAGACCCGTAATTCGCAGTCGCGTTTTCGCGAATGTAGCTGATCATCATGAAGGCAAGCTGGCTGGCGAGGCGCGAGTTCTGATATTCCTTGAGCACTCCCATCAACGGGACACGCATGCCTCCTCCCCTCGGGTTCCTCAGCCAGCGTAGCAGGTGAAACCAGCCGAACGGGAACAGCTTGCCTTTTATCTTGGCAAGGACATGGTTTACATCGGGGAAGACAAGCATAAAGGCCACCGGGCGTCCATCGACCTCTGCTATCATATTGAGGTCTTCCTTGATGATAGGCTTTAGCTTTTTGCCGCCATGTTCGACCTCTTCGGGGGTGAAGGGCACAAAACCCCAATTGTCCGACCATGCATCGTTGAGGATCGACAGGACGATTGCGGCATCTTCGTCCCAGCGCTTGCGATTAACCTGGCGAACCGTGATCCGCTCGTTTCGTTCCCCTGATTTGACGATGCGTTGAACGAGCGGGGGGAACTCCTTGGTGATGTCGAGGTCGTAGGTAAAAAGCGTCTTGGCCCGCGTGTATCCAGCGCCCTCAATCCATGCTTGATATTCGGGTGGGTGGTGGCCCATCATGACCATGGGCGCATGGTCGTGGCCTTTGACGAGCAGACCGGGTTCTTCCCACATGGCCATCGATATCGGGCCGAGCACGCGGGTCATGCCTTGCGCTTTCAGCCATCCTTCAGCAGCCTCCATCAATGCCCAGGCGACGGCCTCATCTGCTGCATCGAAATAGCCGAACATGCCTGTGCCGGGGCCAAACCCCTGCTCTGGCGGCATCTTCAGCGCGAGTTCATCGATTTGCGCAGATATGCGTCCAACAGGCTGGCCGTCGCGTATGGCTAGAAAGAGCTGGGCTTTGGTGTGACCAAACAACGGATTTTTATCAGGGTCGACAAGCTCCAATTGTTCAGAGCGCAACTGAGGAACCGAATGCGGAACACGCGCAGCAATCGCGCGGCCCAGATCGACAAATCGGGCGCGCCCTTTTTTGTCCATGACCGGTTCAATCGTGATCGGTGAAGTCATTTGTGCGCCGCAGCCCTCTTGATTTGCGTCAATGCTTGCCTCTTGCCCATTTGCCATGAAGTGCCCGAAGTCATGACGCAAGACAATCGATCACTGAGATCACAAGACACAATTTGCGATTGTGCGCTGCAATAGGGTATAAGCCGCGCCTCAAGGACAGTTCATCAATGACAATGCACCAATCCATCTCCCCTGACGGCGCGCCCGAGACGCCGATGCCGCGTGCGACCCGCGCTGATTTTCAGACGCAGGACGATAAGGCTATGCTGCGCGCTGCGCGCGAGCTGACCAAGGATCTGGGCGAGGCGAAGGCTGGCATCTACTGGACCGATATGCTGATCTCCACCGGCATTGGATATGCAGGGATCGCGGTGGCGATTTTGGCGAGCAATGTGATCGTGGCCGGGTTTGCGGGACTGGTCGCATCGCTTGCGCTCTACCGCTCGCTGATGTTCATCCACGAGCTCACGCATATTCACAAGAACGCGCTTCCCGGCTTTCGTCTGGGGTGGAACCTGCTTGTCGGTATTCCGATGATGGCGCCCAGCTTCATGTATGAAGGCGTGCACGTCATCCATCACAAGCGCACGCAATATGGCACGATTGAAGACCCGGAATATCTGCCGCTTGCGCTGATGAAACCGTGGAGCCTGCCGGTTTTCGTTATCGTGGCTCTGCTCGCTCCGGTCGCGGTTCTTATCCGCTCTGGCATCCTTGTGCCCTTGGGTCTTGTGATCCAGCCGCTTCGTCGTTTTGTGTGGGAGCGCGCCTCTTCGCTTTCGATCAATCCCGATTTCCGCCGCAAACCCGCCAAGGGCAAATTCGCGAGGCAGGTGCGCTGGCAACAATTCGGGGCCAGCGTCTGGGCAATCGCGCTCTTGCTGAGCCCGCTTGCAATCGGCTGGAAGCCTTTGCTGGTGGCGCTTGCCATCATGTCTTTCACCACGCTCCTCAACCAGCTTCGCACCCTGGTTGCGCATCTTTGGGAGAATGAGGGCGAGCCAATGACGGTGACGGCGCAATTTCTCGACAGTGTGAATGTCCCCCCTCCGGGACTGGCTGCCGAGATTTGGGCGCCGGTTGGTCTGCGTTACCACGCGCTGCATCACCTGATGCCGTCCATGCCTTACCACGATTTGCCAGAAGCCCACCGCCGCCTTGCGCGCGAGCTTGGTGTTGGCTCGACCTATGAAGGCGCGAACCACCCCGGGATGTTTACTCTGGTTGGCCGGATAGCGCGCAGCACGATGTTGCCGCGCTAGGAGGCTGCTAGCCCTTGATCGGTTGAACCTTTGACCCTGCCGGCGGCTCGGTCATGCCGGGCGGGTTGGAGCCGCTTTCCATACTGTCCGGAAGGTTTCTTCCACCAGGACCGCCACCGGGCAGGTCGGGCGTATCAGAGGCGCTCGCGCCTTCTCCTTCAGGATCGCTCGTATCCGCTCCGCCCTCTTCACTGTCGGCCTCCTCGGGATCGAGGGGAATGGCGTCTGTAATGTCGGGTGTTTCCTCATTGTCGCCGCTGCATCCGGCGAGGGCCCCTGACAAGGCGAGCGACAGGCTGATAATCGAGGCTCTGGCGAAGCGTTTCATGGCGGCGGTCTCCTGAATTTCCTGCACCATAGCGTGTCTATATCATTCGAGGAAATGGATCATCGCACAGCGTCTCGCAATGGGAAGTCCATCGTCGGCCTCGTTCGCGAGTTCGCCGGCAAGCCGCGGGTGCGCATCAAGCGCGGTGACCTCTTCAAAGCCGAGCCTTGCATAGAAGGGCGCATTCCACGGCAGGTCGCGAAAAGTGGTGAGGGTGAGCGCCTTGAATCCCGAATTGCGCGCATCGACTTGCGCCGCGCGGACCAGCCCTGCGCCAATCCCGCGTTGCTGGAAATCAGGGTGGACATCCATTTCCCAGATATGAAGCTCGCGCCGAAAAGGCTGGCTTACGAGAAAACCGGCCATGCGATCACCCACGTGGGAGACGAGGCAGTGACCCTTGCGGATAAGCGAGACGAGCTCGGGTTCTTCCCAGGTCTCGTCGAAATCGAGCCCTGCCAAATCGGGATCATCGGCAAACAATGCCGAGGCCGCACTTTCGATGGCGGGCATTTGCGCTGCATCTGCGGGTCGCGCCAGTCGGAGCGACCAATCGCGCGCCTGTTCACCGGCGCTCATTCTTCTGTCCGGATCAGAACCGTCTCACCCACGAGAAGGAAAAGCAGGAACGGTGCCCAAGCGGCCAGAAACGGCGGATAGCCACCAAAGCTGCCCATGGCGAGCGCGGCATTATCTACCACGAAATAGGCAAAGCCCAGTGCCATGCCGATCATCGCGCGCACAAACAATTGGCCCGAACGCGCAAGCCCGAAGGCCGCGATTGAGCCCAGAAGCGGCATCAAGAGCGCGGACAAAGGCCCGGAAATTCGGTGCCACCATTTGGCACGCATTTCGGAGGTTCGCCTGCCGGCCGCTTCATATTCGTCAATCGTCTCGCCCAGCTCCCAAAAGCTTTGTGCGTCGGGATCAACCGATTGAAGGTCGATTTGTTCAGGCGTCAGCCCCTCTCCCACCACGAGGCGGTCGATGGTTTGCGTCTCTGCGCTGCCCACGTCGAAACGGGCGGCGTCCAGCAATTCCCATCCCGGACCTGCGTAGGTCGCGCTTGTCGCCCTTACCTGTTCGCTGATGATCCCGCCCGGCGCACGTGTATACCATGTGACATTGCCAAGCTCGATATTCTCGCCTGTTCCTGTCAGCGTTTGTGCAGTCAGAATGTTATCGCCATCGGTCACATAAACATTGGACCGCACGCCCGAGGCTTCCGGAATGGGGCCGTATTCGGCGGCATCCCATGCTTTCAAGGTGGCATTGGCGCGCGTCACCACACGCTCGTTAAAGGCAAAGCTGATCACAGCAACGAGTGCCGCTGTCAGAAGGAGGGGCGAAAGCACCTGATGGGCAGACAGCCCCGCCGCCTTCATCGCGACGACTTCGCTGTTCTGGTTGAGCGCGACCAGTGTGATCAGCGTTGCCAGAAGCACCGAATAGGGAAGAAAACGTGCAACAAGCTGCGGCACGCGCAGGCTCACATACCGCCAGATTTCGGCCTGGCCATTGCCCTCTGGCTCCAGGATCTTGCCTGTATTGCCAAGCAGATCGAGCGCCATGAGCACCACGACCAGCATCACCAGCACCGCAGCAATGCGCACGACAAACATCTTGCCAAGGTAAAGCGTCAATGTGCGCGAGGGGAAGAAATCCAGTTGCATGGGTGTTCTTGTGTGCTTCTATTCTGCCGGCGCTGCAGATGCGGGCGGTGCATCCGTGGCTGTTTGGGCCTGATGGTCCGCCACCAATGAATTTGGCTTTCGCCTTCCGAATAGCTTGCCGATCTGTTTGCCCAGCTTGCTGAAGACTCGCTCGAGCGCGCCCAGGGGCTGGCCACCCGGGACATAGGCCGTCCGGTGAAACATGAACAGGATGATCGCGGCGAAGATGACGAATGGCCCCCACAGGGCAATGATCGGATCAATCCGGCCAAGCGCGGCGATGTCTTCGCCGTATTGGTTTATTTTGTGATAGGACACGACCATGATGATCGACACAAACACGCCCAAGGCGCTGGTCGATCGCTTGGGAGGTATGGCAAGCGACACCGCGAGAAGCGGCATGAGCCACATCATCACGATCTCCACCGTTCGGTAATTGAAAGCGGCCTGTGTCGCATCGCGCTCTTGCTCGCTGGCCGTATCATCTGCCCAGCCGATGCGTAACAATTCCGGCAATATATACTCGCGGCTTCCCTCGCCGCGGGCCCTGAATTCCTCAATCGCCGGGAGGTCGATCGGCAAATCATGGCGGCTGAAGGAAAGAACGCGGGGGCTCTCGCTTCCGGTGTCCTGAACAATCGTTCCTTCGGTGAGGCGCAGGATGATCGTGTCGGGATCATCGGTGGTCGCCATAAAGCTGCCTTCGCGTGCGCTGATCGAGAGGACCTGATCTTCCGAATTGGCGACACGGGCGAAAATCCCGATCAGACGCTGGCCTTCGTCCTCGCTCTGTTCGATCCGCAGTGCCATGCGATCAGCAAGGGTGGTAAACTCGCCGACCTTGATCGAGGCACCCAATGCGCCCGAGCGCAAATCATATTCCATCTGTTCGTAATAATAGCGGCTGAGCGGCTGGATGTAGAACACAAGCGCGATATTGACCGCGACAAGGATACCGGTGATCACATAGGGCACGCGCAGAAGCCGGAAGTAGGAAAGCCCCACGCCGCGCATGGTGTCGAGCTCGGAAGACGTTGCAAGTTTGCGGAAAGCGAACAGCGTGCCGAGCAAAAGTCCCAAGGGGATCGCAAGACTTGCATATTCAGGGATCAGCGCGCCAAGCATCTTGAAGACAACGCCGATAGGTCCGCCTTCGACCGCGACAAAGTCGAACAGGCGTAGCATTTTCTCCAGCAGAAGCAGCGATGCCGCGAGAGCAAACACCCCCAGCATAGGCACGATCACCAGCCGGAAGATATAACGGTCAATACTGGGAATGAAGTTCAACACATCCTGTCCCGTGGCTCAGCTTTGCTTTTCAAGGTGCTGGCCCTTGCCCCTAGCGGTAAATCTTCAGCGCGTCAGGCTTTTTCGTCAGGTCTTACCTTACGCCTTTTCCAAGGTGCATTGCAGGGGGTGTTGATTCTGGCGGGCGAAATCCATCACCTGATTGACCTTGGTTTCGGCCACTTCGTAAGTGAAGATGCCGCAAACGCCGACGCCCTTCTGGTGCACGTGCAACATGACGCGGGTCGCCTGTTCCAGGTCCATCCCGAAAAACCGTTTGAGCACCATGACCACAAACTCCATCGGAGTGTAGTCGTCATTGAGGAGCAAAACCTTATACTGGCTCGGCTTTTTGGGCTTGGTACGGGTCTTGGTCGCGATACCGATTTCGGAATCGCTGCCGTCATCGCCGCCATCAGTGCGATCCCCGTCATCCGGTGTGTCATTGTCGCTGATCGCCACGCGCGCGAAGTCACCGTTCGGAAGGGCGCAAACCAGAGCGCGCTCATCAATGAGGGATGGGTCGAGGAATTGCATGGAGCACCCATTATGGGAAACGTTTGCGGCTGTGCAAGTCATGAGCGCAAGATGGGTTCAATTTCGATCAGCCTGAACCATTGGCTTTTGCGCCGACGCGGTCTGCACAAACAATTAGGGCCAGAACGACCGAAAGGGGGGTGGTCGTTCTGGCCCATGCGCAAATCTGCGCGCTTTCGTAAGCCGGGTGAGAGAGAGGAGAGAGAGGCCCGGCCTAGAAACTGTGTTGCTAAGAGTAAAGGTTAGGCAGCTTTCTTAGCGCGTTCGGTTGCGACGCTCACGCGGTTCGAAATCGGCGCGAAAGCATCGTTGTAAAGCTTGACCAGCGCTTCGGTGCGCTTGGAGCCGAAAGCCACCGCTGCGTCGAAGTTGCGACGGGCGATTTCGCCTTGCAGTTCGAACAGGTCGGTTGGCGACTTGACGGATGCAACTTTCTTGGCGTCTTCGGTGACGGTTTCGATCACGGCCTTGCCGGTTTCGGCGTCCGATTTGACGATTTCTTGTGCACCGGTGAAGAAGATTTTGCCGCTTTCGACAACTGCTTCAACGTTCGCTTTGTTGAATTCGCCAGCTTCCGAAGCAAGCTCGCTCGCCTTGCTGTAGGCGCCTTTGACGCGGGTTTGCGCTTCGGCAGCAAGTTCTTTGGCTTTCGACGTTACGTCTGCGGTGAAGTCGTTTTTCTCTGCGGTTGCCATGATGGTATCCTTCAGTTTTGAAACAGGGTTGGTGCCAGCTGCAGTCTTTGCAGCGGCTTTTGCAGGAGCTTTCTTTGCGACCGGCTTTTTAGCAGGTGTCTTCTTGGATGCGGTCTTTTTGGCGGCAGTTTTCTTTGCCGCAGGCTTGGCTGCGGTCTTACGAGCCGCCGGTGCCTTCTTCTTGGCAGGGGCTGCGACAGCTTTCTTAACAGCCTTGGTGCTCACCTCTGCTTTAGGGGCGTCAGCCTCAACAGCTTTCGCGACCTTTGCAGCGCTTGCGGTTTTCTTCGCAGCCGCTTCCTCAAATGCCTTTTCAGCCGCTGCATCGATCTTAGATGTGTTCTTGGCGTCAGCCATGTCACGCTCCTATTGTGTTGCAGTGCACAAAATAAGCATCGCAGTTGCGAAGTCAAGGATTTTTTGTGCAGTGCACAATAAACCGCAAGGAGCGGAAAAATTCTTCTTAAAACAGAGGTTTAGGTGTTGTGGTATCGGCGCGCAGCGCGTGAAGAGGCGAAACTATCGCGTTTTGACGTAGCTGCCTGGCGCGTCTTCCAGCACTTTATCGCCGCGCCCACCGGGCTTGCGCTTACCGGTAGCAGGGACTTTGCCGGAAGACTGCTCTTGTAACCAGCCAAGCCAATGGGGCCACCAGCTGCCCGAGTGCTCTTCTGCACCCTCAATAAATGCGCCAAGAGTGTCGGCATCCTTGTCGCCAAGCCAATATTGATACTTGCCGGCATCCGGGTGGTTTACCACGCCCGCGATATGGCCGGAGCCTGCGAGAAGAAACTCAAGTGGCCCCGAAAAGTGATCGGTGATGCGCCAAACGCTTTCGGCAGGCGCAATATGGTCTTCGCGGCCCGCCTGGATGTAGGCAGGGGTTTTCACTTTCGTGAGATCGATCGGCGTTCCGTCGGCTTTCAATGCGCCGGGCACCACGAGCTTGTTATCCCGGTACAGATCGCGCAAATAGTCATTATGCCATTTCGCTGGCAGATCGGTGACGTCGCCGTTCCAGTGCAGCAGGTCAAAGGCGGGGTAATCCTCGCCCATCAGGTAATTGTTGACGACATAATTCCAGATCAGATCCTTGCCGCGAAGCGCGTTGAAGGTCGCTGCAAGATATCGTCCGTCAAGATACCCATCGGGCGACAATTGGTCGATCATCGCAAGCTGCGTATCGCCGATGAAATGTTTTAGCTCGCCGCCGCGTTCAAAATCGACTTGCGCGGTAAAGAATGTCGCTGACTTCACCTTATCGGCTTCACCACGCTCTGCCAGAATGGCGAGCGTTGCCGCCAAGGTTGTGCCAGCGACGCAATAGCCGATTGCATGGACGTCTTCGACATTCAGCCGCTCGCGCACGGTGTCAATCGCGCCGATCTGTGCGCGAATGTAATCATCCCACACCACATCCTGCATACTTTCATCGGCTGACTTCCAGCTGACCACGAAGACCGTGATCCCCTGATCCACCGCCCATTTGATGAAGCTCTTCTTCGCGGTGAGATCGAGGATGTAGAAGCGGTTGATCCACGGCGGGAAGATCACCAGCGGAGTTTCAAAGACTTTGTCGGTGGAGGGCGTGTATTGGATGAGCTGATACAGGTCCGTTTGCGCCACAACCTTGCCCGGTGTCGCAGCCAGATTTTCGCCAAGCGTAAAGGCATCGGGGTCGGTGTGGGTAAGCTGGCCGCGCTCCAGATCGGCAATCAGATGGCGCATTCCGCGTACGAGATTTTGACCCTTTGTTTCAGCGGTGCGTTTGAGAACCACCGGGTTGGTCGCAAGGAAATTGCCCGGGCTCATAGCATCGGCCAATGCGCTCACCGCAAACTTGAGCTGCTGCTTTTCTGTTTTATCGAGCCCGTCCATATTGGATGCAGCGTTTCGAAAGTATTCCGCCAGCATCAGATAAGTCTGATGAATGAGAACGAAGGCGGGATTCTCGTTCCAGGCAGGATCGGCGAACCTGCGGTCAGTGCGTGTTTTTGGAGTAGGTAGCATCGCAGCGCCGCTTCCATCGCCTTTTCCCGCCGCATTGTTCGCAAGATCGGTTGTGCTGGCCATTACCTGCGAGGCCACGCCTTGCCACATCTTCATCGTCGAAGAGGCAAGCTTTGCGCCGTTTTCCATCATGTCTTGAGGTAGCGATTTCGCCATGCTTTGCGAAACGAGGAGCCATTGCACCGGATCAAGCAGGCCTTTGCCAGAGCTCACACCGGCTGCGCTCTTGGCGGCTTGCGCACTTAGGAAGGTGAACCACATCTGCTGGATTTCGGCGCTGGCTTTTGCCCATTCGCCAAGATCGCCCATTTCCATATCGCCAAGATCAACATTCGACATATCCATGCCGGGCAGTTTCATATCTGCAAACGAAGGTAACTGCGCACCTGTTGCCCCCGGCATCATCGATCCTGCGCCAGTGCCTTGGGCTGCGTTTTCAAGGAAGGCGCGCATTGCCTCGCCTTGCATCTCCAGAAAGGAGCTCAATGGTCCCATGCCCTCAAACGCGGAGCCTGATCCTGCCCCGTCTTTTTTGTCATCAGCCATAACCACAATCCCCATCTTGCCTTTGGCCACTGTATTGCCCGGGAACAAGTTTTGCCAGTCTGATACTGCTATCTTGTGGCGACCGGGCAAAACAGGCGTATAAAGGGCGATAGGTCGTTTGAACTATATACGGCCTTGGAATGTGCAACGATGATTTGAAACCCCGTGACACGATCGCGGGCTGAAGGGACTGATGGACGAACAATTTTACAGAATGAAGCGGCTTCCGCCTTACGTAATCGCAGAAGTCAATTCGATGCGTCACGCCGCACGCCAAGAGGGTCAGGACATTATCGACCTTGGCATGGGCAATCCCGATCAGCCTCCGCCCCAGCACGTCATCGACAAGCTATGCGAAGTGGCGGCGAAGCCCGATGCGCACGGTTATTCGCAATCCAAGGGAATTCCCGGCCTTCGCCGTGCGCAGGCCAATTATTACGAGCGGCGCTTCGGGGTTGATCTTGATCCGGAAACGGAAGTGGTCGTGACAATGGGCTCGAAAGAAGGGCTGGGCAGCCTTGCGACCGCGATCACCGCTCCGGGTGACGTGGTGCTCGCGCCTAACCCTTCTTACCCGATCCACACTTTTGGCTTTATTATCGCCGGCGCTACGATCCGCGCAGTGCCAACGACGCCGGACGAAGAATATTGGCGTTCGCTCGAAAGCGCGATGAACTTTACCGTGCCACGGCCCAGCGTTCTTGTGGTGAGTTACCCGTCCAATCCCACCTCGGAGGTTGTCGACCTTGCCTTCTATGAGCGGCTGGTCGATTGGGCGCGCGATAACAGGGTGTGGATCCTTTCCGATCTTGCCTATTCCGAATTGTATTACGACGGCAATCCAACCCCCTCAATCATGCAGGTGCCCGGCGCAAAGGATGTCGCGGTTGAGTTTACCAGCATGAGCAAGACCTATTCCATGGCCGGATGGCGGATGGGATTTGCGGTCGGCAACAAGCAGCTGATCGCTGCGCTCACGCGGGTAAAATCCTATCTCGATTATGGTGCCTTTACGCCCATTCAAGCCGCGGCCTGCGCCGCTTTGAACGGGCCGCAAGACATTGTCGAATCCAACCGCCAACTTTATCAGAAGCGGCGCGATGTCATGGTCGAGGCATTCGGCCGGGCGGGTTGGGACATCCCAGCGCCCCCTGCGTCGATGTTTGCATGGGCGCCATTGCCCCCGGCATTGCAAGAGATGGGAAGCCTCGAATTTTCAAAGCAACTGCTAACCGAGGCCCAAGTCGCAGTGGCTCCGGGCGTGGGCTATGGCGAAAAAGGCGAGGGTTTTGTAAGAATTGCGATGGTCGAGAACGAGCAAAGGCTAAGACAGGCAGCGCGCAATATAAAACGATATTTCACATCAATGGGCCTTAATTCTACGGCAGCATAATATTGATGAAGGATTTAGGGCCACTATTTGTCATTTGGTGCAGGAGATCGGACAAAAAGGTTGCTTGTGTCGTAAGTTCACGCACGGTTCGGCCTAGGAGATTGCAATGACTTGGGACGCAATGCGCCCACTAACCAAGCGTCAACAAGCCGTGATGGAGCGGATCGACCGCCGTGCGCCGATCAAGGTCATTGCGAACGATCTGGGCGTGTCCGAGACTCGCATCAATCAACACATTCGCGCTCTCAAGAACATTTACGAGGCAGAAAGCCTTGCCGATCTGGTCAAGGCATACCGCGAGGACAAGAACGCATCCCAGCGCTCAGACGACACTCAGGCCGCAGATTGGGAGGGGGTGTCGACCTCCAAGCCACCCTTTGAGCCGGAGGCCTTAAGCGAATCTGTATATAGTAAAAATCAGGTCCCCATCACCGCGCTGATCAGCGATCCAGCGGCTCAGGATGACCCGGGCCAACTCGTGATACGCGATGTTTCGTCCATGGTCGAAGAGGCGCCCTGGCTGCGCCCCGGCGAACCAACGGTTGTCCCCCGGGCGCTCGATGGCGAACACGCTGTCTGGCTGCGTCTCGTGGCGATTGTTGGGATAGCGTTTGGCTTTCTGGCTGCTCTGGTTTTGACCGTTACAGCAGCCGTGACAATCAGCGAGGCGTTGGAAGGACGCGCTGTCATCCCGGGTAGTGAAGAAGGCTTCTCCTGACGAGCGAGGCGAAGCACGGAGACCTATTATGACGGACCGAATGCTCGCTGACGCCCACAACCTTAAGAAACTGGTGCGCGAGGCTGAAGCGCTTGCTGATGAATCTATGATTGCCTTTGCCCGCCTTCGCCAGGCCATGCTCGCTGCGAGGCAGAACCCCCATGTCAATGTCGATACCGGACAACGCGCCCTGATGCGCCTGGGCCAGGCCGAAGCGCAGGCGATGAGTATGTCGACCAATCTTCTGCGGGTTCACGACGAACTCAGCAAAGTGGCACGCACCACGCTTGGCCCGGACGCAGGCGTTCCAACCGAAATCCTCGAAGCTGACGAGGGACCAGCCGACGCGCTGCCAAAGCTTCGCGAAACCGCCTAGTGGGTTGCCGCAATGATCGAACTGCTTCTTTCTGATTCTCGAGCGATGGCGCAGGATATTCTTGCCTGGGCCGTTTGCATCGCCGCGCTTGTGTGGGGCGGAGGACCGGAAAGAGCAGTTGCGATTGTGTGGCTGGTCTTTTTTGAATTGGTGCCCGGCGGCTATGCGCTTGCAACAGACGGCGGTTTCAAGCTGGATGGTGTCGCGCCTCTTTATGCCACCATCGATTTTGTAGCCGTCGTGTGCTGGATCGGCATCGCTCTTTACGCCAATCGCAACTACACCTTGTGGATTGCGGCGATGCAGGTTCTGGCAATAACAGCCCATTTGGCGCGGGGCCTTGTCGAGGCAATCTCATCGGTTGCCTATGTGACTATGGTCTCTGTTCCGGGGTGGTTTCAATTGCTTCTCCTCGCGGTCGGACTGATCAGGCACATCTATCGCAAGCGCAGGTATGGTGAATACCGCGATTGGCGGCTCAGCAGCCCGCCGACTTCAATCTCGGCCAAGGCTCAGGAGATCCCGAACGAACTGGGTTTGCAGAAATCCCCTCACCCAACTTGGCGCGATGACCTGAAATGATCGAGCGGGTCATCACGTCACGTTTCAATCGGGGGCCGGTGCGGGCAGGGTTTGCGAGCGCGAGCAGGTCCTCCATCAGGGCAGCAGGCGACAGCGATACTATCGAATTTCTAAGGGCGATGGTGATCAAATTGCCCTTCGAAGCAGAGCGCTGCCATGTTCTCTTCGTGGACAATAGGCGCTCTCATCTTGGCGATGCGCCAATTGGATCGGGGGGAGCACATTGTTTGTCTATGCGCATGAGGGACATCTTTTCCAAAGCTCTCTCACTTCGCGCACATGGCATTGTGATCGCTCACAATCACCCTTCTGGCCAATGCCGGCCGAGCCGATCGGATATCGTCTCGACACGGCGTCTAGAGCAGGTGGCAACCGCACTCGATATCGAGCTGCTTGACCATCTTATTTTCACACAAGGTGCAGTCTATTCAATGCGTGCAGGGGCAATACATGAATACGAAAGTCGCCAACCGGTTCTTTCCCGATAACGGGACCATGATCCCGAGATTTCGCCATGCAGGCGAGGTCACTCTCGACCTGTTTCACCGCGATGGCCGAGTGGATGACCGGTGGTTGGCATTCCATCCCCGGGAGTTCGAGGTGCTCTGGCGCCTGGCGGAGGAAGCCGGCCAGCGAGTGACCAAACGACAGCTCCTGTTTGATGTTTGGCGCATTGATTACGAGCCGGAAACAAACAGCGTCGCGGTTCATATCGCGCGCATCCGCAACAAGCTTGAACCGTTTGGTCTTGCCGGGATCGTGGCAACGCATCCGGACGGCGGATATTATGTCAACGCAGCCCCCACCGAGATCGAGCTTTCTGCGGGTAGAGCGCCTGACACATAGCCGCCGGTTTCTCCCTCATGGAGCGAAGGTTGCCTCTCGCAACTGACCGCTGGACACGCCTTCGCGCTTGCTCCAAACCACCGGGCGATACGACACATTTAACGGAGAGACGAGAATGTCAGACGCCCAAACCCTTTCAGCCAATGAGCGTGTGGTGATCGAGCTATCGGACAAGGGTGTTGCCCATGTCCGTTTTGTGCGCGCAGACAAGATGAATGCGCTCGATCCCGATATGTTTGACGCCATGATTGAAGCGGCGCAAATTTTGAGCAAAACCAAAGGCGTCCGGGTGGTTGTTCTGTCGGGCGAGGGGCGTGCTTTTTGCGCAGGCATTGATTTGAGCAATTTCACCAACTCATCCGGTGACACCAGTCGCAAACTGGGAACACGCACCCACGGCAACACCAACAAATTCCAGGAAGTCGCATATCAATGGCGCCGCTTGGCTGTGCCTGTGATTGCAGCGGTGCACGGGGTTTGCTTTGGCGGCGGCCTCCAGATTGCTAGCGGCGCAGACATCCGCATCGTCCATCCAGAAACCCGCATGGCGGTTATGGAAATGAAGTGGGGCCTTGTGCCCGATATGGCGGGATACGCCCTATGGCGCGGACTCGTGCGCGATGATGTTCTGCGCGAGCTTGTTTACACCAACCGCGAGTTTTCAGGGGTAGAGGCGCAATCGCTTGGCTTTGCGACTTATGTCGAGGAAGACCCGCTTGCCCGCGCAATGGAAATAGCCGAGGTGATCGCTGGAAAGAACCCTGATGCGATCCGTGGATCCAAACGCCTTCACGCGGCAATGCACGAACACACTGCCGACGAAATCCTGATGCTGGAAAGCGTCGAACAGGACAAGATCAGCCGTAGCAAAAACCAGATCGAGGCTGTCATGTCCTCGATGCAAAAGCGCCCGGGCGTGTTTGACGACGTCGAGGTCGCCTAAGACCGGTGCCGGATCACCCGAAAACCGCGACAGATTGAAGGCCGTCGAGCACTTGGCGGCCTTCAGCATCGTACATGCGCAGCCGTTCTGACGAATAGCCCTTATCCAGATGCTGGCTGGCATTTTCCGCCAGATACCAACCGCCCGTTGATTGCGTGTGGGGATCAAGCACGTTGAACGACCAGTTGATCGAACTGATCGGGCCAAGACGCTCCATCGCGCGCATAGCGCCCGGTGGCATCACGTCGCCCATGAGCACAAGCTTGCTAACAGGATCGAGGTCATGATCCTCGGTAAGCCTCGCCCAGCGCCGGACTGTCGCCCCGTGATCTTCGCCCTTGGTCTGACCATAGCGCAGCTCAAAATTGTTCTGGATGAAGGACGGACCCTTGCCCGCCATTGCTGTGGGGTTGTCCTCTGGCAGGCCCGGCCAGTTTTCCGGCGGGCTTGCCTCGCGTATGCCATTGGGTTCGCGTTCATCGGCAAAAAGCCACAATGCGGTGAGGGCGAGGCCCTTTTCTCCGTGAATTTCGCTTCGCACCTGCGTCACATTGCGCCCCTGCCGCAGGATTTCGGTTGTTAGCGTGACGTCTTCGCCCACCGGAGCGACAAAGCCGATTTGCGCAGCCCTGAGCGCAGGCAGATCGGGAAATGCGCGATTCGCCATGGTAAAGGCAACGAGCGCCGAAGCGCCGCCGTAAAGCGTTCGTCCCTGCATCCAGTCTTGGGCATTGGCGAGGCGGACGGAGCCGGGTTTGCCGGTGATGGGATCAAGGAGGCTTGCAATTGTCATGGTGTCTTCTTTGCCTTGTGCTTCACGCTTGGTCCAGATTGACGTAAGGTCAAGCAAGGGTCATCGGTGAGCGCGCCTGTGAGTTCAGGCGGGCTCGATTTTGCGATTGATTGCGTTCAAGGTGATACAGTGGATTGCCATTGGCGCATCGAATCGCTAGTGCCCCGCTTCCGCCTGATTTTGGGCGGCTCGGCCCGATGGCGGAGTGGTGACGCAGCGGATTGCAAATCCGTGTACGCCGGTTCGATTCCGGCTCGGGCCTCCACCCTCTCGCGCAATGCGAGAAAGCGCCGCTTTAGCTCAGTTGGTAGAGCACATCATTCGTAATGATGGGGTCACAGGTTCGAATCCTGTAAGCGGCACCAGCACTTTCAGCTTAGTTTTCTTCAAATTTTAGGCGAAAGCGTCTTTGGCCTTGAGCCCAGATTTTGCCGACATCGAATGTCACGTCCGCAATGCCCCCCAATGTCGGGCGTAAGCGTGCTTGGCGTCTATGATTGAGAGCAGCCGTTTTCTTGACGAGCCTCTAGGCCTTGGTTCGGGAGCAGAAAGAGGCTCCCAATGAGCCGCGATACACCAGGGAGGCAACTGGCCGAGGTGTGCCCAGGCTTCGCCATTGTCCCTCCTGAAGCAATCACCGTCAAAAATTGAACTCGGGCAAAGCGGCGAGCGCATCGCGTAATGAGTCACTCCAACCCTTTGACACCTTTTGGAAGTAAGGGTCTTCTCGCTCGAAGCGGCGTTCCTTTGTGACGCGGCATTCATCCACGGCGTGTATCTGTAGATCAAGTGGCATGTCGACGCCGGCGTTGGAGAGAATTGTCGAGGAGAACGAGACACATAAGAGCTTTACTGCGTCTTCGAAACTCATCTGGGCGTCCAAGGCTCGCTCCAGAATGGGACGGCCGTATTTGGTTTCACCGGACTGGAAAAACGGATTATCGTCGCCTGCTTCGATGAAATTGCCTTCCGGATAGATCAGGAACAAACGCGGCGGAGAACCAGCAATCTGTCCCCCCAGAATCAGAGTGGCTGCAAATGGCGATGCTGAGGTTGGGCCCGCCTCCTCATACTGACTGACAACGTCGCGTAATGTATCACCGACAATCCTTGCTACCTGAAACATTGAGGGCGCGGCCAAAATCGAAGGCTTGCGGTCTTCGGGAGCTTTGGAACGCTCATCGAGCAGGCTCACGACCGCTTGGGTGGTGGCAAGATTGCCAGCCGAGAGCAGCGTAATTACCCGTTCACCGGGGACCTCCCAGCTGTGCATCTTCTTGGTTTGCGAGATGTCATCGACGCCCGCATTTGTGCGCGTGTCCGACATGAAAACGAGACCTTTGCTCAGGCGCAGGCCCACACAATATGTCATAAGAATGCTACCCTAAAAAGATCATGGAGGATCGCGAACACCGCTTACTGCTGCACTTGCAATTGTACCGCCAGATGTTCCGTGTTGTTACCAAACCGCATGCCGCTCATGGGCGATGCATCCTTGTAATCCAGGCCAGTTGCAACACGGATATAGCGATCATCCGGGGAATATCCATTGGACACGTCAAACCCTACCCAGCCAATTCCCTCGAGATGCGCCTCTGCCCATGCGTGGGTCGCGTCCTGCTCTTCGCGGTCATTCATCATCAGATAGCCGGAGACGTAGCGGGCCGGGAAACCCAGCTGCCGCATGGCTGTGATGAAGATATGCGCATGGTCCTGACAAACACCGCCTCCGAAAATCATCGCTTCCTCGGCGCCGGTATCTGCCTGGGTAACGCCGAATGTATATGGCACATGCCGGATGATCAGCGCAGACAGCGCATGAGCGAGCGCAATGTCGCTTTCATGGTCATCGCCCAATTCCGCGATCAGTTCCTCGATCTTTGTGCCGGGCGTGGTGAGCTGCGTGGGCCGTAAAAAAGTCCAAAGCGCCATGCAGCCCTTGTGCGTCCCGATGACGCCGCTTGTCTCGGCAATCTCGACAGTCCCGGCGCAGCGCACGACCAGCTTTTCAACCCCGGGCTCAATACTGATCAGATCGACGTGGTTGGCATGATTGTCCAGAAAGCTGAGCTCTTTCTTGCCACCTTCGATTGTGATGTCCCAATCGACGATATGCTGTCCAACGCGCTCTTTGGGTGTCAGGCGAAGCTGTTGAAGCCCGTACGCGACGGGCATATCGTATTCGTAGGTCGTATTGTGATTTACACTCAGTCGCTTCATTATTCTGAAAACCTGTAATCGGTTTCTATCTGCGTCGACAGGGCGCTGTTATCGGCAAGAAATTGCTCGATAAACTCATGCAACCCTTCTTCGAATATCTCGTCGATCGTCGCACCTTTCAATCGCTCAAAAAGTGTATTTGCGACTTCGCACGAAGGGTGCTCGACGGCGTATTCTTCCTGAATATCGCTCAGGTTCTGAGCAATCTTGCCAGCGCAAAAAGCAAGACTACGCGGCATCTGGTGATGCAAGATCAAGAACTCGGAAATCTTCGACGAGCTGACTTCCGAGCCATTGAGCCAGCGATATGCACGATGCGCCGATACCGAGCGCAGGATCGTTTCCCATTGGAAATTATCAAGCGAAGAACCGGTTTTGGCAATCGAGGGAAGCAGCAGGTAATACTTCACATCCAGGATCCGGGCGGTGTTGTCGGCCCGTTCGAGAAAAGTGCCCAGCCGCGCGAAGTTGAATACATCATTGCGCAGCATCGTGCCGTGTGTCGCGCCGCGCACCAGCGCGCTCTGGTTGCGAATGACGCTGAGCACATCGGGCAAATCTTGATCTGGAACAGGCGAGGCGAGCAACTCCTTGAGCGTAATCCAGCTTTCGTTTGTCGCCTCCCAGACTTCCCGTGTCAGTGCCGTGCGGACAAGCCGGGCATTGTCTCGCGCCGCTTTCATCGTCGAGATGACGCTGGAAGGGTTGTCAGTATCGCGCAGCAGGAAGTCGATCACCTTATCCGAGCGATAATCCGAGTGGCGCGCATCGTAATCGGCCAACGATCCCGATGTGGTTAGCACGGATCTCCACTCCATCGACGAGTTGGCCGAACGCGTCAGCGCAATACGAAAGCCGGCATCAAGCAGCCGAGCATTGTTTTCGCTGCGTTCAAGATAGCGGAACATCCAGAAGAGACCGCCTGCAGTTTTACCTAGCATCCGCTCACTCCTCCAACACCCAGGTGTCTTTTGTGCCGCCGCCCTGGCTGCTGTTCACGACAAGCGAGCCTTCTGTCATGGCGACGCGGGTCAGACCGCCGGGCGTAATTTCGATACAGTCGGGCGAGACGAGAACAAACGGCCTGAGATCGACATGGCGCGGCGCCAAGCCTTTCTCGGTAAAAATCGGAACTGTTGAGAGTGCCAAAGTTGGCTGAGCGATATAGTTCGATGGCTGCGCCAGCAGTTTGGTGCGAAAGTCCTCGACCTCTTTTTTCGACGCCGCCGGACCTACCAGCATGCCGTATCCGCCCGAACCATGGACTTCCTTGACGACCAGCTCGGCAAGATTGTCGAGCACGTATTTCAAATGTTCCTCATCCGAACAGCGGAATGTCTCGACATTTTGCAAGAGCGGCTTCTCGCCTGTATAAAACTCGACGATCTCCGGCATATAGCTGTATAGAGCTTTGTCGTCGGCGATCCCTGTTCCCGGAGCATTCGCGATAGTGAGACCGCCAGCGCGGTACACGTCCATTATGCCAGGTACACCAAGCATCGAATCCGGATTGAAATTGAGCGGGTCGAGATACTCATCATCGACACGCCGGTAGAGCACATCGATTGCCTTATAGCCCTGCGTTGTTCGCATTGCGATCCGGCCATCGACCACACGCAGATCGTGCCCCTCGACCAATTCGACGCCCATCTCGTCAGCCAGAAAACTGTGTTCGAAATAGGCCGAGTTATGAATGCCGGGCGTTAGCACTGCGATGACCGGCTTGCCTTCGCACATCGGCGGTGCGCAGGCAGCCAGTGATCGCCTCAAATTTACCGGATAATTGCTTACCTGCTGAACCGGAATTTTACTGAAGAGCTCAGGTAACATCCGCAACATGGTCTCGCGATTTTCGAGCATGTACGAAACGCCCGATGGTGTGCGGGCATTGTCTTCCAGCACAAAAAAGTCATCCGGACCGGTGCGGACAATGTCTGTCCCGACGATATGGGTGTAAATGCCGCCCGGGGGATCGACGCCGACCATCTGCGTCAAGAACGCGTCATTATTGGCAACCAAACTTGTTGGTACACGGCCGGCGCGCAATATCTCTTGCCGATGATAGATGTCGTGAAGGAATGCGTTGAGCGCACTGACGCGCTGCTCGATCCCGCGAGAGAGTCTGCGCCATTCGCGCGCTGACATGATGCGCGGAACGACATCAAACGGGATCAATCGTTCGTCGGCTGCATCCTCGCCATACACATTGAAGGTAATGCCAGTTCTGCGGAAGAAAGCCTCGGACTGCTCTGATTTGCGGGCAATTCTGGCCTGATCTTCGGCCTCAAACCATATGTGATAATCTTCATAAGGCCCTCGAACCGAGTTTTCGCCATCGATCATCTCATCAAATAATTTGATACTGCACCTCGGTCCAAGCTGAGCGAGCGGAATAGCCCCGGACGTAAGGTAAAGTATCAGATGCATAAAGGCTAGTGATCAGATCGTGAGCGCTTTTGCGCAAAGCGGTCTCATATTGCGCCTGCCGCCCCGAACCTGACCGACCAATCACCGAATGTCCGCTTTCACCTCCCCCGAAGCGACCATTGGCGGTTGTGCGCCACAGTGACAATATCAGCTGCTCTTGTGGGTCTGGCTGAGATCGCATTGCCGGGCCGGTAACCGCAAAGCAGGTATTTGGGGGCGATCTGACGCGGCTTTATTTGGCTGTGAAAGTATTTTGCGAAAATTTTACGCAGCCTCGACTTGTGCAATTTCCATCACCCCGCCTGCAATGCACATCGCAATAAGATGCGTTGTGTTCTTTGCGTCCATTTTTAGACGCGAATTGTCTAAGTGCTTTTCCACTGTTCGTGGAGCAATGCCCAATTCGCCAGCCACTTCCTTGGCGGAATTACCTGCGGCTATCAATTTAATGATTGAAATCTCACGTTCCGTGAGTCGGAATCTTCGCTGATCCATTAAAGGCCTCCCCTATTCCCAACCTGCACCTGCACCTGCACCTGCCCATGGCAATGCACAGAAGGTTTAAAGAACGACCCGAGAGATTCTTTGAACTTCCTGACCAACTTAAGAAATTGAGCTACTAATTCAAGCAAGGATCGATAAGCACGTGTTATGTAACGATAAGACAATAGTATTACGTCGTGTTTATACAACCGTCTCTGGCGAATCGCGCGCCTGAAAAATGCTGCCTCATCAAATATTACTGGATTCTACGTAGTCGGATTCCGATACCGATTCGTTCGAATAGGATTAGTTCATGAAAAATTTATCCTTTTCTTGCGGCATGGGGGGTTGAGACTGTCTTTTCTCTTCCGGTTGCCGCATTCTTGAAGAGGATCAAATCATGAAAAAGAGCATCAAATATTTCGCTGCTTTGGCCATTCCTGCATTGGTTGTCGCCACTCCGGCTGCGGCACAGGATTCAGAGTCGTTCACTCTGGCTCTCTCGGGTTCGGTAGACAGCAATTGCGAGCTCGTACCTGAAGGAAGCGGCGCGTTCACCGTCGACATGCTCGACACCGGCGACCAAGGCGCTCTCACCATCGTGTATTCGTGCAACTCGCCCTACACTGTGTCCCTGCAATCGCTGAATGGCGGCATGGAACACCAGGAAAGCGGTGGCAGCGTCAACATCGATTATGACATCGAATCAAGCTTCCTTGGTTTGCCCTTTGGTGTGACCACGACGAATTCGGCCGACATGCAGGCAGCACCGGTCGTGATCGTCACCGACAATGACTGGCAAAACATTCTCACCAACGGCGGCACGCGCTCAGGCGACCTCGATCTGCAATTCGACAGCCTCGCCGAATTCGCAGTCGCTGGTACATACCAGGATGAGCTGACCATTACGCTCGCTGCTAACTTCTGATTTAAATCAGATAATGTGGTACTGGATGGGCCGGGAGTTTTGTCTCCCGGTCCATTCGGACTTGGTACAGTATCAGGAGGGGGACCTGATGAAGGATATGTTCCGCAGTTTTGCGCTGCTTTTCGCATTCATTTTTGGAGCCGTGTCATTTCCGGCGGCGGCTTACGATCTGCAACCGATTGTCATTCAGCTTACTCCGGCAGGCTCCGGTTCAAGCCAGACAATGACAATCACCAATACACATCAAGTTCCCATTGCCATCGAGGTCAAGGCGTATAAGCGTGACCAGCGCCCGGACGGCACGGATCAATTGACCCAGGATGATGAGGACCTCATCATCTTCCCGCCGCAGATGGTGATCCCGCCTGGACAAAGCCAGAATTTCAAGGTGCAGTGGGTGGGTGACAGCGCACCAGAACGCGAACTTGCCTATCGCATCGTCACGGCCCAGCTTCCGATCAAATTCGATGTGCCGGAAGTCGATGGGCGGCGCGCCGATCTATCGGTAAACTACCGTTATGAGGCGGCACTCTACATCATGCCTCCGGGGGTTGAACCGGTAGCAGAGCTCCAGTCAGCAAAGGCGGTCTCGGGAGAAGACGGGACGACGCAGATTGAACTCGAGATTGCATCGATCGGTACGATGCGAGCAATCATCGATGAACCTTCGCTGGAAATCAAAACCGCATCGGGTGAAACGCATACCCTTTCTGGTGATAGCATCCTGCCGCTTCAACAGCTCAATATCCTGCCCGGGAACACCCGAGTTATTCGTTTGCCTGCCCCTTCCGGAGTTGCGCCCGGTCCCCTTACGGCGAGCCTTTCGAACAATTACATCCGTTTGCGCTGACGGTATGGAAGATGGCTCGCGAGCATCTCGACTGGTGTCTAAAGTCACTTTTGGCTAGCGCTGCCATGGTTGGAACCGTTCCAGCCATGGCCCAGCTTGTCGAACAAGGCGAGCAGCAACCTTCCGATGACCAGACAGATCTGGTCAATCCGGATGCCGACGGTCGGACCGAGGTTAAGGTTGAGCCGACAGCCGATGTAGTCGACACCGATCAAACTGAGCCGGTTGTACAGCCCACACCACGCACGACCGATCCTGATGCACTGTTTCGCGAGATATTCGGCAAGAACCGCCCCGAGGTGCGAGCCGACAATTATGTCGTCGTTGTGGACGAGGTGAACGTCGGCGAGTTTTTCGTCGACGCGGCCAATGACGGCTCGGGGTTTGTCGAGGGTAGCCTGGTCTCCAGAGTGCTGGTCCCGATAGCTGAGGACGAGATGATCGAGCGGCTTAACGCGTTGGCCGCGGGCGAGCGGGTCAGTTTCGATGATCTGCGTCGTGCGGGATTGTCTGTGGCATTCGATCAATTGCGGCTTGTCCTTCGAATTGGCTTTCCCGTCGAATTTCGCCGCGCCAGGGAATTGGCGCTTCGCCGGGCGAGGCGCCGTGCGGATATCGAATTTGCCGAGCAGGCGGATGTCTCGGCTTTCATTTCTGCCAGGGCCGGTGTGGATCTTGTCGAATCATCAAACTTCGAAGCCAACGGCTTCAGCGGCCTTGCAAGCGTCTTCGATTTTGGCGCGAACATCGGCGGTATCGCAGCGCAGGGGCGACTGCGCTACAACGAGCGGCGCGCCAACAAATGGAGCCGCGGCGACTTCAGGCTCACATATGACGACACCGAACGTTTGATCCGTTACGAGGCGGGCGATTTGAGCGTTGGCCGCCGCCCATTCCAGATCGCGCCGCGGATCGCTGGCATTTCGGCATTCCGCGAGTTTCCCATAGATCCATATCTGAATGTCCGGCCGCAAAGCGAGCAGGGTTTCGCACTCGAACAACCGGCACGCGTCGAAGTCCTTTTGAATGGCGTCCCATTGCGCACTTTCGACCTGCCTGCAGGCCGGTTTAACCTGCGGCAATTGCCACTGATCCCATCGGCGGCAAACGATCTCGAACTGCGCATCACCTACGCAACGGGTGAAACCGAAGTCCTGATCTATCCCGCCTTCTACGATATCGAACTTCTGGAGCCTGGACTGTTCGATTTCGCTTTGAACGTGGGTGTGCCTTTCGTCGACGATGATCGGGGACGGGTCTATGATGACAGCGACTACAACGTCTTGGGTTTTACGCGGCTCGGCATCTCCCAGGTTCTGACGCTTGGCGTGAACTGGGAAGGCAACAGAGACTTCAACACGGTAGGCGGGGAAGTAATCTGGGCCTCGCCGATCGGTTCTTTTCAGATCAACGCAGGGGTCAACATCAACGATCCTGCGATCAACAGCGGGAGAATGTCCGCTCGCTATTCCTGGAGAGACCCTGATGTGGCGCGCGGCAGGGCGATTGATGCACAGATCACACTTTCTGGCAGCGAATACAGGACCCTCAACCAAATCTTCGGCGGAAATCTCACGCGGGTTTCTGCCAATGTAAGGGCAGGTCAGGTCATCGGCGGGCGAACCCGCGCGCAAGTGTTTGCAAGTTACGAGGATTTGCGCGGGTTTGGCGAGACAACCGTCGTCGGCGCCACTGTCTCGCAAGGCTACAATTGGGGAACAGTTGCCCTAGGCGGCGAATATCGCTGGACCCAGCAGGGCAACGATCTCACCGTGCGTGCGTCCTTCACTGTTCCGCTGGGCCGCCGCGGCACCATCAGCGGGAACTACGTCAGTGAACGAAACGCCTTGAGCCTCGATTTCAACAAGCCACCTGCAATCGGGGTCGGTTCTTTCGGATATGGGGCATCATTTGAACGGCGCGACGGTTTTGACAGACAACGCGCGCAGGTCACCTATCTCGGCAACCGTTTCGAAGGTTCGTTGATCCAAAGCAGGCAGGCCGGCGGTGGTCGCAGCGATATACGAACCGGATTTTCAATGGGCACTGCGCTGACCATGGCTGACGGAGCCTTCGCCGTGTCGCGGCCCGTGACCAACAGCTTTGCAATCTTCGAGGTTGATGCAGGCGCGGCTGATTACCGGATTGCTGTCGAGCCGCGCACCGGATTTGGTTCAACCGAAACGCGTTTCACTGCGAAAAGTGGCGCATTGGGACCGGCAGTTGTGCCCAACTTGCCGCCCTATTTTGAGCGTACCATCGAAGTTCTCGCGCCGGATGCCCCCGTCGGGACTTCTGTTGGCAATCAGGTCTTTTCGGTCAAACCCGGTTTCGTGTCGGGTTTTCGTTTGAAGGTGGGGAGTGCCAACAACGTCACACTCCTTGGCGTGCTTGTCGATAGTCTTGGCAATCCGGTGAGCCTCGCATCGGGCGAAGCCACACTAACCGGCGGCGAGGACGCCTCAGAGCCCATCCCATTCTTCACAAATGCCAGCGGCAGGTTCTTGCTCGAAGGATTGCGCGAGGCTGCAACCTATGAACTGGAGATCGACGATCTCGACGAGCCTGTTGTCGGCACCGTCACCTTACCGGAGGGGACGGTTGGGCTCTACCGCGTTGAAGCCCCGATACGTCTCAACGCTCCTCTGACTGACGCCCCCACCATCGAAACTGAAGGAGAAGAATGATGCGCCCCCTCGATCTGATTACCCGTATCGCGGCCGCCGCGTTCGCGACGACATTTGCAACCGGGGGTTCAGCCCAAGATTTTGTTGAGCCGGAAGATTGCGAACTTGAAATCACAGCGGACAGTGCCATCGATTGGCGCGGTCTATATGGCCGTGGGTACGAGGTGTTTGAGCCCGAAGAGTATTCCGAGGCTGTGATGGTCGAAATTCGCCACATGGGCCCACCGTGCGAGTTCTTTCTGACCGCTGCGTCCATTGGCGCAGGGGCCCGGCCTGCCCTGATGGGGCCCGGTGATATGCTTTATTATGACCTGCGACGAGAACCTTCTGGGCCTTCGATTTTCTCGCGCGATTTTCTGGGTGATCAATTCAGCAGGATTTCCGGCCAGTTCGGCGCCGGGTTTCAGTCACAATCGGCTCTGCTTTACCTGACGATCCCCGCTGGTCAGGCGGTGAGGGGAGGGGCTTATTCCGGGCAACCGATCCTTCGCGTATTCCGCGATGACATGGATGGACCGGATTTGCTCGATGAGGTGACGGTGGATGTGTCCGTCCCTGTTCCCGCAGTGCTCAGTGTCGAATTGGCTGACGCGGGCCCCGGTGTGCGCGCAATGGATATAGAACTGGGCGATTTGGGGAGAGCGGTTGAGCGGACCGTCTTTTTCGAAGTTCGCAGCAATGCGCAAATCGTCGCAAGTATAAGCTCACAAAACCGGGGAACACTGGCGCATTTCGCAGGAGCGCCCGGGATACCCTATCGCCTTAGTCTTGGAGATAAAGAAGTCGATCTCGACAATCCGGCGACCACGGTAAGCTTGAACAATACCCAAACGCTCTATCAACCGGTCCCGCTCAATATCCAAATTGACGGAAACGAGAACGCTGCCGCCGGGACTTACAGCGATTCAGTGACGGTGACATTCATGGTGGACTGAAAATCCCGCCTGCTGTTGACCTTTCAAAAGTTTCGCACCGGCAAGCGTGCGATCCCGATGAATTGATGAGCCCGTTGAAGACTATCGCACTTCATCGGATCGCATTGCGCAGCCTTCTTGACGGCTCGCGCTTAATTCCATATTTCGATAGTTATCGAATCATTGGAGTAATCAATGCAAGCCGACCGTGTTATCCGCGCCCTGTCTGCCTTGGCACAAGAACACCGCTTGGCTGCGTTCCGCCTGCTCGTTCAGGCAGGGGAAGCGGGCGTGGCCGCCGGTGCGTTGGCTGGAAAGCTCGATGTGCCGCCATCCTCGATGAGCTTTCACCTCGCTCAACTTGCCAACGCCGGGCTTGTCACACAGCGGCGCGAAAGCCGTTCGATCATCTATTCGGCGGACTATTCCGCGATGAATGGCCTGATGGGTTACCTCACGGAAAATTGCTGTGGCGGCTTAACCTGTTCCGAGGACGCCGCTTGCCTCCCGCCTCCTCAACGAAAGAGCGCCTGATGAAACGATTTCATGTGCATGTCGGCGTGACCGACATCGACAAATCTGTTGCTTTCTATTCGAACCTGTTTGGAGCCGAGCCTTTGGTCATTAAGGCCGATTATGCCAAGTGGATGCTTGAGGACCCGCGCATCAATTTTGCGATTTCAATGCGCGAGGGTGCTGTCAAAGGTATCGAGCACGTCGGCTTTCAGGTTGAGGAAAAGGCCGAACTGGAAGAGGTTTATGGCCGCCTCAAGGCTGCTGATCGTCCCGTCTTGGACGAAGGTGCAACGACCTGCTGTTATGCGCAATCGGAAAAAAGCTGGATCGCCGATCCCGATGGATTGGTTTGGGAAACATTTCTGACCGAGGGCGAAAGCACGACATACGGCGCAAGTCCCGACCTCGATCAGCTCGCATCTTCCGACGCCATGCCGGGTGCCTGCTGCACTCCGCAAATCGCTCTCGCGAACACCTCCTGCTGCTGAAGGCCAACCATGTCCGACCAACCTTTGAACGTGCTGTTCTTGTGCACGGGCAACTCCGCTCGCTCGATCCTTGGCGAAGCTATTCTTAATCATGACGGCGAAGGGCGCTTCAACGCCTATAGCGCGGGCAGCAATCCGACAGGCGTTGTGAACCCGTGGGCGATCCATACGCTCAAAACCCTTGGCTATCGGGCACACGGCTATTCTTCCAAGAGCTGGAACGAATTTGCCAACGGGCCGCAGTTCGACCTGATATTCACCGTGTGCGACAGCGCGGCGGCCGAGACCTGCCCGGTCTGGCCTGGCCGCCCGACATCGGCACACTGGGGTATCCCCGACCCGGCGGCAGTCGAAGGCAGCGACGGCGAGAAAGCAGCAGCGTTTCTTGATGCTTTCCGAATGTTGAAAAGGCGCATTGACCTCATGCTTTCCCTTCCGATGGAGAGCCTTGATCAGATTACTCTTCGGCAAAAACTCCAGGCCATTGGTGATGAGGCAGACAACTGATGACCACTGCTACAACTGACATGGACGCGCGCGCGGCAGGCCTGGGCCTGTTTGAAAAATGGCTTTCGGTCTGGGTCGGCGCGGCGATCCTTGCCGGCATCGCGCTTGGCAATATCGCACCGCAATTGTTCGGTTCGCTCGCGGCGATCGAATACGCTTCGGTCAATCTTGTCGTTGCGGTCCTTATCTGGGCAATGATTTTCCCGATGATGGTGACGGTCGATTTTGGCGCAGTGCGCCGCGTGGGTGACAAGCCCAAGGGCCTGATCATCACATTGATTGTGAACTGGCTCGTCAAGCCGTTCACCATGGCGGCGCTCGGCGTCCTGTTCTTCGAGGTGGTGTTTGCTGACCTGATAGCGCCTGACGATGCGCAGCAATACATCGCCGGCCTGATTTTGCTCGGCGCTGCCCCGTGCACCGCGATGGTGTTTGTCTGGTCGCAGCTCACCAAGGGCGATCCAGCCTATACTCTGGTGCAGGTGGCGGCGAACGATCTCATCATGGTTGTCGCTTTCGCGCCCATCGTTGCGCTGCTGCTGGGTGTCACCGACATTGCCGTGCCATGGGAAACCTTGCTGCTTTCGGTAGCCCTTTATGTGGTCGTGCCGCTTGTCGCAGGTGCGCTGGTGCGTCGCAGCTTGCTCGCCGCGCATGACGGCAATGACGCAGCGATTTCGCAGTTCACCGGGCGCATAAAGCCGCTTTCGATCTTTGGTCTGCTGATGACGGTGCTGTTGTTGTTCGGTTTTCAGGCCGAAACCATCGTTACGCGTCCACTGCTGATTGCGCTTATCGCTGCACCGATCATCGTTCAGAGCTATGGCATCTTCTTCATTGCCTATGGCTGGGCAAAGGCCTGGAAGGTGCCGCACGCGGTTGCTGCACCATGCGCGTTGATTGGCACGTCTAATTTCTTCGAATTGGCGGTGGCGGTTGCCATCGGTCTGTTCGGCTTGGGCAGCGGCGCTGCACTGGCGACGGTCGTAGGCGTGCTTGTGGAGGTGCCGGTCATGCTGTCGCTGGTTGCGATAGCCAACCGGACGCGCCGGAACTTTGCGGCCTGATCGCCGCGCTTCCTGCACAAGGTTGGAAAAAATGGCGGAGACGGAGGGATTCGAACCCTCGATACCCGTATTGGGTATGGTTCCTTAGCAGGGAACTGGTTTCAGCCACTCACCCACGTCTCCGCACGACGCATGGTTTTGCGTTTGGCTGTGAGCGGGGGGCTATAGTCAACGCAATCAGGGGCGGCAAGAGGGCATTGTGCGAGAATTTGCGCATCTTTGCTCCGGCTCTCATCGCGCGTTCATAAATGCTTGGGCATCGAGAGCTCGATCGCCCTTCAATCAGGCGGGCCACGGGCCAGGTTTTCGACTCGCTTCATCGCGTTTTGGATTCGCTTGACCGACGCCCACTTGCCCATTGTCGCAATCGGGATTCTGTTTGGGGGTGGTTTTTAATCGGGGGCGTATTGAAAAGGGCTGGTCTGGCCCTTGAGAGCGAGCGGCAGGGGCGTTTGTGGCTCCGCGCGCGCGGCGCGAGAGGTGTTTGAAATGCAAAAGTCTGCCGTCAACCAAACTGAAAATCCCAAGCTGTTCGGCCTTGCCGGCCTTTTGGCCGCTTTCGCAATGATGATCGCAGGGTTTGCTCTGCCTGCTTACGCGCAGGAGGTCGAAACCTTCGATCCCGACGATGCCTTCGGAACGGCTGCGCCGCAATCCGATCCGGGCTTTGATACGTTTGATCCGGTTCAACCGGCCGGGGACGAGGCGACAACCACACCAAGCCCCGCACCAGAGCAAGCGCCAGATGTCATTCGCCAACCCGGTTATCGCACCGCGCCATCGCTCGACCCTGTGACGGGCCAATCCGCGCCCGCAGATAGTCCAAGCGTTGCCCAGCCGTCTGACGGAAATTTCTCAAATGAATATCCCGCCGATAGCGGCGTGACGGCGTATGCGCCCGATGCTCCTGCACAAAATCAAGCCGCACAAGACAGCGGAACATACGGGCAAGACGACCTGATCGGTGCAGCTGAAGGTGTGTTTGGCAAAGGCGCGCAAGGCCTTGCCAAAATGATCGAGAACCTGCTGCGCGATCAGGGCGAGCCTAATGGCTATATTGTCGGGCGCGAGGCAGGCGGCGCCTTTGTGTTCGGTGCGCGCTATGGCTCGGGAACGCTGCATCACAAGATCGAAGGCCAGCGCAAGGTCTATTGGCGCGGGCCATCGCTTGGCCTTGATGCAGGCGCGAACGCGGCCAACACCTTTGTTCTTGTCTACAATCTGTATGACAGCGAGGATCTCTTCCGCCGCTATGGTGCGGGCGAGGGGCAAGCCTATCTGATCGGTGGATTGCACGCGAGCTATATGCGCCGCGGCGATGTGGTGCTCATCCCTATCCGCGTAGGCGCGGGGCTGAGGCTCGGCGTCAATGCGGGATACATGAAATTCTCTGAAAAGCAGAACTGGCTTCCCTTCTAGGGGGACTTTCTGCGCCGTGCATAGGTAATCCATGCGCTAATCATGGTTGCAGCGCGCGCTTGCATGGGTAAGAGGTTTGCCCATGCTTCAAAGACTCGAACAGCAAGCCCCCGACGCACTTCTCGCGCTGATTAAGCTCTACGCCGCTGACACGCGCAGCGACAAGATTGACCTTGGCGTTGGCGTTTATCGCACAGGCCAAGGCGACACCCCTGTATTCGGCGCGATCAAGGGGGCGGAGAAGTGGCTGGTCGAGAATCAGGACAGCAAGTCCTATCTGGGACCAGAAGGCGATCTGGGCTTTGTCCACGCGCTAATGCCGTATATTTTTGGCTCAGATGTGACGATGGGCGGACGCCTTGAAGGGATGCAGACCCCGGGCGGGACGGGTGCGGTGCGGCTTGCAATCGCTCTTGCCAAGCAAATGGGTGTGACAAAGCTTCACATGGGCACGCCCAGCTGGCCCAATCACGCACAGATCATTCAGGACATCGATCTCGAATGGCAGGCGTTCGACCATGCCAATGCCGATGGAACCGCCAATATCGATGCCGTGCTCGCTGCTATCAATGGCGCGGGCAAGGGCGAGGCGGTGCTGCTTCACGGCTGCTGCCACAATCCCACTGGCATCGATTACACGCTCGACCAATGGGAAGCGATCGGCGATGCTCTGGCCTCGTCTGGCACGTTTCCAATCATCGACACCGCTTATCAAGGTCTGGGTGAGGGGATGGACGAAGATGCTACCGGAATGCGCAGCGTTCTGGCCAAGGTGCCAGAGGCGTTCATCTGTTATTCGTGTGACAAGAATTTCGGCATGTATCGCGACCGTGTCGGGGCATTCTACATTATGGCACAGAAGGGCGACGAGGGCAGTGAAATCCTCGCCAAGGCTTTTTCCAACGCCAACGCTCTGGCGCGGGCAAGCTGGTCGATGCCGCCCGACCATGGTGCAGCAGCGGTACGCGTGATCCTGCGCGATCCGGAACTGACGCAGGAGTGGCTCGACGAGGTTGCTATTATGCGTGCGCGGATGCGCGAGGTGCGCGAATATCTGGGCAAGGCTGGCACGGCGGGCTCGGTCGATTTCGCGCCCCTTGCACAGCAAAACGGCCTTTTTTCCATGCTCCCGGTGACCAAGGAGCAGGTGCAGGCGCTTCGTGAGGACCACGGCGTTTACATGGCGGGATCGGGCCGCATCAATATTGCCGGGCTCACCATGGACAACATCGACAAGTTCATCGCCGCGGTTGCGGATGTGACTGGATCGTAACGCCAGCTGAGCCCGCACGATCTGTTGCGCGAACCCGCGCTGCTGTCAGTGTATGACGGCGCTGCTTTAATGGCGGCTTACCGCCATAATGGAGGCAATGTGGCAAATACTGAGGGGGAGACCTGAGGCGCTTTAACGGGACTGGTGCCAATTTTGGAAAGGATCACGACGAAAGGTTCCTTTCCCATGAAGCGTATCATTCTGGCCGCTGTCTCGCTGACGGCTCTTATCACTCCCGCAATTGCTTCGGCCCAAGCTGATGTGACAATCAATCAGACCGGGCTCGACCACACGGTCTCGATCAATCAGGTCGAAGATGTCCTCAATTCTATCACGATCACGCAGGCCCAGAACGAACAACGCGCGCAGGTCCGGCAAACCGCCCCCGGGGGCAGCAACACCACTGTAATCAGTCAGGGTGAAATCGGCGGCATCGGCCAGAACGAAACCGAAATTCGCCAGACCGGTTCAAACAACAATGGCTCCATCACTCAGAATTCGTCGACCAACATCGTGCTGGCGACGCAGGATGGTGCGGGCAACACCCTCACCACCAATCAGGGTTTCGTTGATGGGGCCGGCGCAGATGGCGTTGGCAACAGCATCCTTGCCCGCCAGAACGGCGACGACAACATAATCACCGTGCGCCAGAACTTTGAGGTCATCGGCTCTGGCAACGATGTCGATATCTTTCAGGATAGCGGCAATAACGAAGTGACCGTCGACCAGGAAGGGTCGAGCAACACCGCCTTTGTTGTGCAAGGCGACCTGGCAGGTGTCGGCCAAAACACCGCAACCATCACGCAAATCGGTTCGGGCAATCTCACCGCAATCGGTCAGAACAGCACGGGCAATGTCGCGGTGGGCACGCAGACGGGCAACAACAACCAGCTTTTCATCGACCAGGGGTTTAACAATGGCACCGGCCTTGGCGGTGACGGCAATTATGCCGAAGGCATCCAGACGGGCGACAACAACACGCTCGAGATCACGCAGAACGTGACCACAAGCGGCTCTGGCAACAGCGCTATCATCCGCCAGATTGGCAACGGATTTGACCTCATCATCAATCAGGAAGGCAGCGGCATGACGGTCGATATGACCCAGATGTAGAAATTCGGCGCTCGGTACCGGTACCCAGCTAGGAGCGCGTAAGGGCGCAAGGGAGGCACGATCTTCCTTGCGCCCTTATTGTTGGCACTGCCTGCAGGCGCGATACGACGCGTCTGGTCGATGCACCTCCTGTCGCTGAATGTCGCCTCACCGCATGAGCGCCACTGGATAACCGGGCAATGCGCCGCTGCTTTGGGGCCATTCATCTGGTAGCAAGGTGCCGATTATCAGGGGAAGGGCATCGCTGACTTGCAGGGCCGCTCCTTGTGGCCCAGGTTATGGCGAGTTAACCGTTTCTTGAATGGGGGGAGGGCTATTTGCCTTCGCAATAAAGAACGGGGCGCAAAGGGTCTGATCGCGGACTCTGCGTGCCCTGGGATGGGGCGTTATTGCTTATGGCGTTGCCTGGATCTGAAGGACTGAAGATGATGAATTTGAACTCGATCACCTCTGCAAAGTTTGGCCACCGCACGCTTTGCACTGCGGCGGCTCTGTCGCTTCCCTTGGCGCTCGGCTCGCTTGCAGGAGCGGCCTCGGCGCAAGAGGTGCGCCCTGTACCCTCCGCAAACGGCCAAACCGAAGTGCTCACCACTGTCACGGCGCCTGCATCCGGCGCATTCGAAGACATGGTCGTTGGCCCTGATGTCGAAGGCTTCATCTCCGATCGCAGAGGCAACCGGGTCGAAGTGACCACGGAAACCGGCGAGGTGGTGAATGTGTTGCTGACGAATGAAACCAGCGTCCAGGCGCGCGGCGGTTTCCTCGGACTGGCCTCCAAGAAGCTGGGCTTCGACGCGCTTTTGAGCGGCCTTCCCGTGAAGGTTGATACGCGTCAATGGGACGGCGGCCTCGTTGCCGAGCGCGTGCGCTTTTCGGGCAATGACTTCGAAACCGCGCAAATGATTGCCCAAGGCACTGACGGGCGCTTCACGCGCAACGAGGCGCAGATCGAAGCCAATGCGCAGGCAGCTGAACAACTTCGTGGCCGCTTTGGCGATATTGACCAATACAATGTCAAATCGACCACCAACGTCTATTTCGACACTGGCCGTTCGAAGCTTGATGCGCAGTCACGCGGAGTTTTGTGCGATGCTGCGGCTCAGGCGAACCAGATCGACAACGCACTTCTTCTGGTGGTCGGTTACACCGATTCAACCGGCAGTCAGGAGCTGAATCAGCGCCTTTCCGAAAAGCGCGCGGGCGCGGTTGTGAACTACCTTCAACAGCAATGCGGATGGGCACCTTACCGGATGCTAACACCGACCGGTATGTCCGAGTCGAATCCGGTTGCAGACAACTCCACGGCACAAGGAAAGGCTCAAAACCGCCGCGTCGCTGTAAATGTTCTTGTATCGAAAAGCGTCGACGGTTTTGGTGATGAACCCGGGCGGACCGCTCGCCGCTAGTTTGCAAATACTTGGAATCAATGGGAAAGGGCGGCCCCGCGATTGTGCGGGCCGCCCTTTTTCATTCTGGGACACAATCGAGATTCCCTGCCCCGGTGACCAAGTACACTTGCGTATGGTTACCCGTGTGTTAGCTATTTGCGCTCAAGCGCCGGATTCGGCGTTAGTTAGGGGGGAAATCTGATGAAAAAGACCGCATTGCTTGGGGCAAGTGTAATTGCACTCGCCATCGCAGCGCCAGCTGCCGCGCAAAACCAGAGTACGGTTACACAAACCGGAAACAACAGCACTGTCGATGTGACGCAAACGGGGCCCGATGGGGGCAACGATTCAACCGTCGATCAAAGCGCCGATGATAGCAATGTCACGATTAGTCAGGAAGGTTTCGATTTCGATCTCGACACCATCACGAACACCAGCAACGTAACCCAGGCTGGCGCCAATCAAGATGTGCAGTCGACCCAGGTCGGTGACAATCAGGATTCATCGATTGTCCAGAGCGGGGTCGAAATGGAAGTTCTGCTTACCCAAGGTGGCTCGGGCAACTCTTCCACGATCAGCCAATCCGACACCGACAACTTTGCCGATGTGTTTCAGGACGGCGATGACAACATCTCGAACATCACCCAGTCCGACGAAGACGGCACGATCGACGTCGATCAGACCGGCGAACGACTGACCAGCACGATCTTCCAGCAGGACGACAACAATCAGAATGCTGTCGTCACTCAGTCGAACACTGACAACAGCTCGACTATCACTCAGCGCGCCTCGAACAGCGACGCCTTTGTGACGCAATCTGGTGCCGACAACAGCTCGACGATTTTGCAGGGCAATATCTCTGACAATCAGGAAGCGACCATTATCCAGACAGGTGATGGCAACACCTCTGATGTGCAGCAGGGTTTCGACGTGTCGGGCCCGCTCGATGATGATAACGAAACCTTCGTGACGCAAAACGGCAATGACAATCTTGCCGTGGTGCGTCAGATCAACGAGCGCAATCTTGCAGATATCCTTCAGGATGGTGACCGCAACATAGCGCGGGTTGAAAGCCAGGGTACCGGTGTTTCCGGTGGTGGCAACGAAGACAACATTGCCGACATTGACCAGTTTGGTGACGACAACTTTGCCTCTGTGAACCAGCCGGGTGAAGACGGAACCTTTACCGTTGTGCAGAACGGCTTCAACAGCTCGTCCACCGGCGTTCAGTCGGGCAGCGGCGACACTGCAACCGTGACCCAGAACGGTGAATTCGACAGCTCGAATATCGAACAATCGGGCTCCGGCAATGTGGCCACGGTAACGCAAGAAGGCTTTGACCTTGATCTGAGCGCGGCTGCAAACACCAGCACAGTGTTTCAATCAGGCACCGATGATACTGCGTCCGTTGATCAGGTCGGCGATAACCAAAGCTCGTTTATCGCACAAAGCGGTTCGGTCAGCACAGCCTCGCTCGTCCAGGGCGGTATCGGCAACTCGTCGGGCATCACGCAGAGCGGTACCGATGTGACGGCCACAGTCACTCAAGACGGCGATGGAAATTCTTCGACCGTGACACAGGCTGATAGCCTTAGCGATGCCGTTGTTTCGCAAACCGGCGACTTTGACACCTCAATCGTCGCACAAACCGGCTTGGATCAACAGGCCAGCGTCGACCAGGCAGGCGAGACCGGCAGGAGCGAAGTCACGCAATCGGGCGACAGCAACCTTGCCGATGTATTCCAGCGCGGCGCTGAGAACACCTCGTTCATCACGCAGAGTGGAACCGACGGAAATGTCGACCTCGACCAGACGGGTGATGACAACTTCTCAAACGCTATTCAGGCCGGTCTTGAAGGCGACATCATCGTCAACCAGTCGGGCGACACCAACAGCTCCATCGTGAACCAGCAAGGCGACGCCACCGGCTTCAACTTTGCAACCATTGACCAATCAGGCGATGGTAACACATCTGAGGTCGTGCAGTTCACCAATGGCAACAATGCCAATGTGCTGCAAAGCGGCGACGACAACACCTCTTTCGCAACGCAGACAGGCACAGGCGAGACCGCCGATGTCGATCAGATCGGTGTAGGCGCAACCTCGACCATTACCCAAGGCGGAACGGGCAATCTCGCAACGGTAAGTCAGGAAGGCATCGACCTAGATCTTTCCGGCGCTACCGACACCAGCCTGATTGCTCAAACCGGCTCGGGTCAAAACGCTGACCTCCTACAAATCGGCGATGCAAACAGCTCCACCATCGTCCAGAACAACGCTGACAATACCGCATCAGTCCTTACCGCTGGGATTGGCAACTCATCGTTCGTCACGCAAAATGGTACAGATGGCCTCGCCGAACTGGACCAGCAAGGTGATGGCAACTCGTCCATCGTGTCACAGGCAGGTGCCTCATCTGTTTCAACGATTAGCCAGCAATCGAACACCAGCACTTCCAATGTGAACCAGGCCGGTGACGAAGGTTTGGCGCTGGTCACGCAGACCGGTGACAACCAAAACGCCTCAATCGTTCAATTGACGACTGGCGTGCCTGTTAATGATGTGAACAATGGTGCTTTGATTGAGCAAGATGGTGATGGAAACACCGCCAATATCACTCAGTCCGGCGGTTTTGGTTCATACACCAATACCCTTGGCGCAACAGGCCAAAGCTCTGGTCAGATTGCTGAAATCCGGCAGGATGGTAACACCAACACTGGCACAGTATCACAGTCGGGCGTTTCCAACATTGGTCGCTTCTTCCAACTGGGTGACAACAACACCGCAACTGTTGGTCAAACAGGCGATGACTCTGACTCAAGCTTTGCTCAGATTGGTGACGGAAACGTTGCTAGCGTCAGCCAGGCACTGACTGCGGTTCCTGGTGGAATTGCATTCGCCGATCCAAACCAGACCGGAGACAACAACTCTGCAACGGTCACTCAAGACGGTGACGTCACTGGCTTCTTCACCACCAGAGCGCAGTCGAACCAAACCGGCAATGGCAACACATTGACCACTACCCAGTCGGGTACGGACGATACGGTCTTCATCGACCAGATCGGCAATGGCAATATATCGACGGTGAACCAGCTTGCTGGCGGTATCAGCAACGAAGGCGACATCAACCAGACGGGCGATGATGGCATTTCGGAACTCACGCAATCTGGCACGGATCAGTTCGCTGAGTTGTTCCAGACTGGTGATCTCAACACGAGCTTGATCACGCAAGGCGGGTCGACCAACGTCGCGACCGTGACGCAGGCCACCGATGGCAACTTCTCCGGTATCACCCAAAGCGGTACCGGCAACACGGCGACTGTCACCCAGTAATCGCCGGGCTTCGCGCCAAACAAAAAGGGGCGGGAAAGCGTTTGGCTCTCCCGCCCCTTTTGTGTGTCCGGATGGTTTCAGTTTTGCGCTGCAAGCCCTTGCATACGCTTCAGATACCGCGCGAGCACATCAATCTCGAGATTGACCTGATCGCCTGCTTTAAGCGCGCCCAGTGTCGTCACTTCGGCGGTGTGCGGGATGATGTTGAGCATGAAATCGCATGCACCATCGGCCTGGTCGTGCACCTCGTTAACGGTAAGCGAGACGCCATTGACCGTGATCGAGCCTTTGCCCGCGATGTAAGGTGCCATCTCTTGCGGTGCGCGGATGACCAGCTTCCAGCTGTCTCCGATCTCTTCGCCGGAGACGACTTCACCGACGCAATCGACGTGCCCTGTGACAATATGCCCGCCAAGTTCATCGCCAAGGCGCAAAGAAGGCTCAAGGTTGAGCTTTGCGCCTTCTTCCCACATGCCGGCGTGCGTGCGGCTAACGGTTTCACCCGAGACATCGACATCGAACCACGCATCGCCCGCCTCGCCGCCTTTCGCGACGACCGTCAGGCACACGCCGGAGCAGGCAATCGAGGCGCCGATATCAATGCGCGCCGGGTCAAAAGGCGCGGTGATCCGCAAGCGCAGATCTCCGCGTTGTTGGGCCTCAGCGACAGTGCCGATAGCGGTAACAATTCCAGTGAACATGTGGGCTTTTCCTTTTAGCGGGTCCGCACATAAGAGGTGAATGTGTCGCTGCCAAGCTGACGCGTTTCGGCCAACGCCCAGCGTCCATGCGCATCTTCAAGCGCCTCGAGCCCGATATCACCCAAGGCGCTTCTCCCGCGCCCGATCACGATTGGCGCGCGGTAAAGGTGAATTTCATCAACAAGATCCTCGGCAAGAAAGCTCGCGGCGGCCTCGGCGCCTCCTTCGAGATAGAGTGCTTGCACCCCGTCGAGCGAGTTGATCTGGGCAGGCTCGTTAATGACACGCACGCCATCGGGAGCAACGCCGCGCGAAAGAAGCACGCGATCTGGTGAACGCTCTTCGAGGCCGGGCAGTCGCACATCCAGTCGCGGTTTGTCATCGCGCCATGTACCGCCACCGACCAGTATCGCGTCCTGTCGGGCGCGCTGCGCATGAACATGGGCGCGCGCCATATCGCCTGTAATCCACTGGCTGTTGCCATCGGCCATCGCAATCTGACCATCGAGGCTCGTCGCAAGTTTCAGCGTTACATGGGGACGGCCCAAGGTTTGACGCGTCAAAAAGCCACGAAGGCTCTTGCGCGAAGCGTCGTCCTCAAGCAGCACCACCTCAATCCCGGCTTTGCGAAGCCGTTCGATCCCCTGACCATTGGTGCGCGGATCGGGGTCAAGCTGGCCGACGACGATCCGGTCGGGTTGCGCGGTGGCTAGAAGGTGAGAGCAGGCTGGCCCGCGTTCGGATTCATGCGCGCACGGTTCGAGTGTGACGTACATCGTCATCCCCGCCGCCGAATTGGGTTTGCTTGGATCGGTGAGACCTTCGAGCGTCAGAGCTTCTGCATGAGGGCGCCCGCTAGGTTGGGTGAGCCCGCGCGAGATTACGCGGCCATCCTTTACCAGTATCGCCGCAACGCCGGGGTTGGGCCGGCAAAGGGGATAAGCGCGCGCGGCCAGACGCGCGGTGGCTGCCATCCACTCGGCATCGGTGATCGCCGGATGCGTTATGGCGAACTGCTTTCCTGTACGGAGGGATCTGCCTCCTCACCGACCTGCTCGCCGGTGCGACCCATCAATTCGTCAAGCTTGGCCTGACGCTCGGCCTCTTCACTGGCCCGCGCCTCGCGTCCGCGCCGTTCGATTTCCTCGACATCCATGCCGGCGGCCGCGCCAAGCGCCTTGTAAAGCTCCCGCTTGCGCTCCTCCAGATCCTCGAAAGCTTCCTCGCGCAGGTCCTTCACCTCCTGATTGGCTTCGTTGGAGGCGATGATCTCCGCATCGGAGCGGTTTGGGTCAAACGTGGTGATATAGGTGATCGAGGGGCGATCGGGATCCTTGTAAACCGTCTCGCCCGACAGCCACCAGAAGATGAGAGCGAATGGCCCCATCGAGAGAAGCAGGATCGGGATGCGATAGGGGTTGGGCTTGCGAAATTCGTTCCAGAAATCGGCAACCCCTGGAACGGGGTTGAAACGGGATTTGGCAAGCCGGCTACGCATAGTGCCTTGGGATATAGGGACACCCGCGGCGCTGCGCCAGAGACTAAAGGAAATTCGCGTCTAGGGGTATTCGACGCTGATGGGCACGCGCCCGCGCAATTTGCCTGCACCTGCCTGCTCGCTGCCAAGCACCAAAGTCGCGGAAAAGTTGAATTCCAGCCGGCCATTGCTGTCTAGGGTGGAGAAGGGATCTGCGTCCATCACGAAGTCCTGTATAAGCGCATTGCCGCCATTGGGATCGCGCATATCAACCTGGGAAGGCAGGTCGATCGAGACTTGCTGAAACGGCGCTCCGGTGATGATTGCGCGGCCTGTAAAGGGCATCCCGCCAAGGTCATCGGCATCCCCGATAATGGTCTTTTGGCCAGAGGTAAGGTCGAGCACCACACGGCTTTCACCATCGCCCAGCAGAACAAGGCGGCCAAAGTCGAGATCGCTTTCGATAAGGATTTCAAGGCGTTCGCAATTGGGCTTGCCGCGTCCATTGCCGTTATTGCCTTTGTCCTTGTTATTGCCATTGCCACGGCAACCGGGTGGCAGATCGCAATTGGGGCAATTGCCCTGCGCGAACAAGGCGGCGCTTGGCGTGGGCACAGATGCTATTGCTACAGCAAGCACACCTGCGCCCAACCAAACACCAAGTGGCGAGGTACCAAGGGACAAGAATCTCGAGGCCAGTGCCTGAAACATGACCCGAATGTAACCAGCCAAGGTTAACGAAAAGCTACGCAGCTTGCCGGGGGTATGTTCAAGCGGCGGTAATATGCGCTCGTTCCTAGCCGAAACTTGCATAAAGGCTCCGGCCGTTGGTCTTGAGCCAGTGGTCCGCCTCTTCGATGTTGCCCTCGTAGATCTGACCAAGAAGTGCGTGGAATGAGGGGCTGTGGTCGAAGTGGACAAGGTGCGCGACCTCGTGCGCAACGACAGAACGGCGAACAGCATCAGGTGCCTGGATCAACCGCCAGTTGATGCGGATGCGTTTTGTGCCTGTGGCCCCGCCATCTGAACAGCTCCCCCAACGCCTTTGCGCGCGCGATAACCCGACAGGCACCGGCTCAAGCCTTGCGGCTGCGGTGTAATCGGCAATATCGACTTCGAAAAGTTTGAGCGCCTCGGCTTCGAGCCAGCGTTTGAGACGTGTCTCCAATCCCTCTTTTGGCCCGCCGATGGTCAGCATGTCGCCGCGCAGCAGCGGCCGCCGCGCCGCCTTGGCATCCCACGCGACAGTGACCTCTCGCCCGCGAAACTGCACTGTGCCGCCTGGCTTCGGTGTTTGGCGCTCGGGAATTTTCGAGAGCTGCTGTTCGAGCCATTCGCTACGGGCTTGAGCAAAGGCAATCGCCTCCTGCCCCCGCGCCCAGCGCGGCAGGGTTATGCGCACTTCGCTGCCATCGGGGGCAAGCCGCAACGTCAGGCGTTTTGCGTTGGCATGGCGTTTCAACACAATCGGCACGCGCACGCCGTTCAATTCGATCTCGGGCTCTATATGCGAGCGTTTGAGCCAGTCGATCATGACCCGTCGCTACCCGCCTTGTCCCAGTCATTGTCTGGCAAACCCCATTCAACGATATGATGTTCAAGCGGACCTGCTTCGGTTTCGCTGATCACCCGACCCGCGACAGACACGCCGGCGCGCGCCACATCCTCGCGGTCGCCGCTGATGAGATAATGCCAGCCGGGAAGGGGACGCCCTTCCGCACGGATGCGATAGGCGCAGGTCGAGGGGAGCCAGGGCACATCCTCGACAATCTTTAACGTCAGCCGCAGGCAATCGGGCACAAAGGCGCGGCGGTTGCGATAGTCCGAACACAAAGCAGTCGAACAATCGAGCAGCTTGCAAGCGACATTGGTGTCCTCGATCTCGCCAGTGTCGGCATCCTCGATCTTGTGGAGGCAGCATTTGCCGCAACCATCGCATAAGGCCTCCCATTCCGCGCGGGTAAGCTCCGCCAATGGGCGCTCCCAAAAGCGTTCGCGCAATTCAGGGGGTGGGGCAGGCGCTACTTCACCCATTTCGCCAATTCCCGTGTGACGGCCTCTGCACCCTGGTCAGCAGGGAGCGTCGCCAATGGCTCGCCATCGGGACCAAACAGATAGACGATGCGGCTGTGGTCCATCAGATATCCGCCCGCTTCACTCTCCTCCCCCTTGGCGTAGAAGACGCGGAATTTGGAGGCAGCATCGGCGATCTGTTCAGGCGTGCCGGTGAGGCCGATAAGATCTTCGGAAAAAGCATCGGCAAACTCGCCTACCACCTCTGTCGTATCGCGTTCAGGATCGATGGTGATGAACATGGCGGCGACTTTCGCGCCAAGTTCAGGCTCTGCCGCCGCAAATGCTTCTAGTCCTTGGATCGTGCGCTGCATATCGGTGGGGCAGATATCGGGACAGTAGGCAAAACCGAAATAGACGATGCGGTACTGGCCTTGAAAATCGCTCCACGAAACGGTCTCGCCGTTTTTGTCGATCAGTTCAAAATCCCCGCCAATGTCTGCGCCCGCGAGCGGTGGTTCACCCACGCTTGCATCACTTTGGCCCGGCGTCCCGCCACATGCAGAAAGGGAAAGGGCGATTGCAGCAAAAGCTGCTGTGAAGAAGCGAGAAGAATTGGCTTGCATGTTCATGGTCTGCTAATTGCTGACGCGCGAAGGAAGCGCGGGTCTTTGAAATATGGGCTCAGGGGCTCTATATCTCAATTCTCACAGCAAAAGCGAAAGGTTTAAAGGCGTGGCTTCACCAGTTTTGCGCAACACAGGTTCGAAATTGCGGATCGTAATAACAGCTTTCGCTGGCGTTTTTGCCTTGGCGGCGCTTGGTCCTGCTGCGGCGCAAATCGGCGGGTCTGAAGGCTATCAGTTTCTGAAAGCCGTCAAGGAACGCGACGGCGATACCGCGACCAAGATGCTGGACGAACCGGGCACGCAGATCGTCAACACCCGCGATATCACAACCGGTGAAAACGGACTGCATATCGTGGCCGAGCGCCGCGACACGACGTGGATGCGCTTTTTGCTGCAACGCGGTGCAAACCCCAATGTGCGCGACCGAAATGGCACGACACCGCTCCAGATTGCCGTTCGCCTCGGCCACATTGACGGGGTTGAGGCCCTGATCAAGGGCGGAGCGGATGTCGATATCTCCGATGCCTCGGGCGAAACCCCGCTGATGACCGCCGTGCACCAGCGCAATGTCGAGCTTGTGCGCACCCTGCTTGAGGAAGGCGCGGATCCGGATGTGAACGACAACACCGGGCGTTCGGCGCGCGATCATATGATGCGGATCAACTCCAACACGCTGCTGAAGCGCGAATTTGAGGAGGCCGACAAGAAGCGTGAAGAGGATCCTGCGCCTGTGCAATACGGGCCCTCTTTCTAGTCCCCTTTATCTCTAGGACGAACATGATGACCGTCTCTCCCGATTATGCCGATGTGACTCTGGACGAGCTGCGCTTGGCGCTGGCTCCGGATATAGCGGCATCTGCCGTGTTTGACGGGTGGAACGAAACCGCTCTTGTGGCGGCGGCTGAAATGGCGGGCGCTGATGTCGATGTGGCAAAGCTCGCTTTTCCGAGCGGTCCAGGTCAGGCGATGGATATGATCGACGCCTGGATTGCCAACGTCGATGCCGCGATGGAAAAAGAGTGGCCGCAAGAGCGCCTCGAAAACCTCAAAATCCGTGAGCGCATTCGTACTCTTGTTACCTTCAGGCTGGAGGCGGTCGAGCATATTGATGAGGCGGTGCGCCGGGCGATGTCGGTTATGGCGATGCCGCAAAACGCCCCGCGCAGCTTGCAATTGGGCTGGCGCTCTGCCGACATCATGTGGCGCCTCGCAGGTGATACCGCGACGGACTACAACCATTATACCAAGCGTGCCATTCTTGCTGGCATCTATTCGGCAACGCTCGCGGTGTTTGTAAATGACACGAGCGAGGGCAAGGCCAAGACCCGCGAATTTCTCGAACGCCGCATTGACGGAGTGATGAAATTTGAAAAGGTGAAGGCCCAATTCCTCAATAGCGACCGCGAATTGCCGAGCCTCACGCGCTTTCTGGGCCGCCTTCGTTACCCTTCGCGTTAAATTTTCGAAACCGGAAGTGGGAAAACGGCTGGTGCGAGTCGCCAGTGCTATCGCTGTGCCCTATGACAAGCCTTTAGATTCGCGGGTTTCCAATCCGCTCGACCAATTCACGGGAGACACGACGCCATGGCGGGTTCGCTTAACAAGGTAATGCTGATCGGCAATCTGGGGGCAGACCCTGAAATCCGCTCTTTTCAAAACGGCGGGCGTGTGGCCAACCTGCGCATTGCGACTTCGGAGAACTGGAAAGACAAGAACACTGGCGAACGGCGCGAGAAAACCGAATGGCACACGGTTGCCATCTTCTCCGACGGCCTCGTCAATGTGGTTGAGCGTTACCTTAAGAAAGGCTCGAAAGTCTTTGTCGAAGGCAAGCTGCAAACCCGCAAATGGCAGGACCAGAACGGCAATGACCGTTACTCGACCGAAGTCGTGATTCAGGGGCTTGGCGGCACCCTAACCATGCTCGATGGGCGCGGTGAAGGAGGCGGCGGCCAAGGTGGTGGCTACGGCGGCGGCGGTCAGAGCGGCGGCTACGGTGGTGGCGGCGGCCAAGGCGGCAACGGTGGCGGCTGGAACCAGGGTGGCGGCGGCTCAGGAGGCGGCTCGGGCGGTAGCTCGGGTGGCGGCTATGACGACCTCGACGACGACATTCCGTTCTAGGTGCGAGGGGCTGGCGTGCCAGCCTGTGTCCCCAGCCTAGTCCTTCGTTAGACCTCGCAGCATATCGGCAAGCGGGCCTTCCTGCTCGCCCTCCTTCACAATCCCGGCTTTCGCTCGTGCTTCGTCGGCGCCAGGCCCTTCGGCGTAGGGGTCGATCGCAAGGCCAAGCGTTTGCGCGACCGCTTCGCCAAGATCAAAGGCCTCGCCCGAATAATCAATGTCGTCGCAGTCAACGGCCTCAAGCTCGATCTCTGCATCTTCGTCGACAAGCGGATCCGATGCGCCCGCTTCGACAAAGCGCAGATCCAGTGGCTCATCGACGTGAACCGCGAAATCCTCGCCTGATACAGAACAAGGCTGGAGAAACTGGGCGGTTAATGTGCCGGTGGCCCGTATCGCGGTCGGGCGTTGTTCTAGCTCAACGACGGCGCGCAAATTGTCGATCCGTGTCAGCCCGAACCGCTGCGCAAGCGCGGCGCGCTCAGCCTCATCGGCCTCGACCATAACGGCCTCGCCGGGTAAGCCCTTGACCTTTATGAGGCGCTCCAGCTCGCTTGGTACACCATCAATCATGCGACGCTCTCTGCTTTGAGAAGCGCCTTGTCATCAAGCTCGCTCAACCGATCAGTCAGGGCGAGCAGGTCGCTTGCGATAGCTTCGCTGCATGCCTCTTCATCGGCGCCTTCGCTAAAAGAGGTGTTGCGTGCGATCGCCTCGCTGAGTTTCGCGTGGTCTTTGCTGACGAAGGCCGAACGATACGCGCCCAGCCTCCCGCCGAGCACGCTCATCAATCGGCCCACCCGTTTGCCGATGACCACGTCGTTGACGCCAAACTGGCGCAGTTGCCCGTCCATATCCTCGACGAACAGCTCAGCAAGAAGCGCGCTTTCGGCCCGCATCTCGGACGCCTCGACGCGGACCATGACGGCGGAGAGGATAGCGGTGATCATGTCAAACCGCCCCGCAACCGTGTCTGCGACCATATGCTCTGAATAATATTCAGGTTTGCGCGCCAGTTCGACCACGCGGTGCCACAAGGGGCGCACGGCTTCGCGCGGGTCAGGTCCAGTGCCGAGCAGGCGGGAGAGAAACGACATTACAATCTTTCTTTTCGGTTCGATTTTCATCGAAGATACGACCAAGAGCCAGGTTCAGCCGCAATTCACCCCGTTTGCCACAGGGCATCGCCGATGCGCTTTGGCACACAGTTTGGCACACGTGCATTGCCAGCGAGTGCGACAGTGCTTAAGGCATGCCAAGCGATATAGGCGGCTTGCCAAACACGGCAAGGTGACCCAGCAAAGAGCGCTGGATCAAGCCATGCCAAGAGACGGGATTGAACGGATTTTATGCGAGTACAGGTTTCATCCAAGGGCCTCCTTCAAACGGCAGTTCTAGGCGGTATTGTTCTCGCTTTGGCGGGATGCTCTTCGATCCGCGAGCCGCGCGGCTTTGTGAATGATCCTATTCTGGTGCGCACCGTTCAGCCGAAAATCGACAACCGCCGCTCGGTCGAGGCGACCTTGGGGCGCCCGACATACGAAAGCCAGTATGGTGAGAACACCTGGTATTACATCTCCAGTGTCACGGGCCGCAAACCGTTCGTGCGCCCGCGCATCAGGACGCATGCCGTTCTGATGGTGCGCTTTGACGAGGAAGGCAATGTCAAAACCGTCGAATCGCGCGGCGTGGATGAGGTGGTCTACCTTCAGCCCGATGGCGACAAGACTCCGACCCTTGGTCGGGAGCGCGGCTTCCTCGAAGATCTGTTTGGCAATATCGGTCAGGTCGGCGGCGTTGGTCCAGCGGGCCCAGCTGGTCAATAACCGGCCAACCTCGACGCGGTTTTACTTCTCCGGCCTGACTTGACGCTCTTGCCGCGGTCCCCATATCGCGGGGCATGGATGATAAAGCAGCGAGCCACGGCCTGACACAGTGGCACGGCACCACCATTATTGGCGTTAAACGCGGCGACAAAGTCGTAGTTGCGGGTGATGGCCAGGTTTCGATGGGAAATACCGTGATGAAGCCCAATGCTCGCAAGGTGCGGCGCATCGGCGAGGGTGGCAAAGTGGTTGCCGGCTTTGCAGGCGCGACCGCAGATGCCTTCACCCTGTTTGAGCGGCTCGAGAAAAAGCTTGAGCAGTATTCCGGGCAGCTCCTGCGTGCAGCCGTCGAGCTTGCGAAGGACTGGCGCACCGATAAATACCTGCGAAATCTCGAAGCGCTGATGATCGTTGCTGATGAAGAGAGCCTCCTGGTGCTCACCGGCAACGGTGATGTGCTTGAACCCGAAGGCGGGATTGCGGCGATCGGATCGGGCGGAAACTACGCTCTCGCTGCGGCTCGCGCGCTCGCAGAATATGAAGAAGATGCAGAGAAAATCGCAACCAAGGCGATGGCCGTCGCGGCCGAAATCTGCGTCTTTACCAATGGCAATTTGACGGTCGAAACCGTTTGAACCTCTCCGGACTGATAATGACAGACAACCTCACCCCCAAGGCCATCGTTGCCGCATTGGACGAACACATCATTGGCCAGAAAGAGGCCAAGCGCGCAGTCGCCGTGGCGCTGCGCAATCGCTGGCGCCGTCAGCGCCTCGGGCCAGAGCTCAAGAATGAGGTCACACCCAAGAATATCCTGATGATCGGCCCAACCGGCTGCGGTAAGACCGAGATCAGCCGCCGGTTGGCGAAGCTTGCCGAGGCGCCATTCGTCAAGGTCGAGGCGACCAAGTTCACCGAAGTTGGCTATGTCGGGCGCGACGTTGAACAGATCGCGCGCGACCTCGTCGAAGAAGCGATCCGACTTGAAAAAGAGCGTCGGCGCGAAAGCGTTCGCGAGGCGGCAAGCGAGGCCGCGATGGAGCGGCTTTTGAATGCCCTTGTTGGCGAGAACGCTTCGGAAGCCACTCGAGAGAGTTTTCGAGAACGCATCGTTCAAAACGCGATGAATGACGTCGAGGTCGAGATCGACATTGCTGATACCGGGTCCGGTATGCCTTTTGACATGGGCAATATGGGCGGCAACATGCAGATGATCGATTTGTCGGACATGATGGGCAAGGCCTTTGGCAAGGGCAAAACCAAGAAACAGAAAATGCGAGTGCCGGAGGCATGGGACAAGCTCGTCGATGAGGAAGCTGACAAGCGCCTCGATGATGAAGACGTCAGCCGCAGCGCGCTGCAAAACGCCGAGACCAATGGCATCGTGTTTTTGGATGAGATCGACAAGATTGCCGTTTCAGACGTGCGCGGCGGTTCGGTCAGTCGCGAAGGCGTCCAACGCGACCTTCTTCCGCTGATCGAGGGGACGACCGTTGCAACCAAATATGGCCCGATGAAAACAGACCACGTTCTGTTCATTGCATCAGGCGCTTTCCACGTAGCGAAGCCTTCCGATATGCTGCCCGAACTTCAGGGGCGCTTGCCGATCCGGGTGAACCTGCGCGCGCTCACGCAAGAGGACTTCGTGCGCATTCTCTCAGAGACCCGCGCGAACCTTGTGGAGCAATACAGCGCGCTTCTGGGCACGGAAAAAGTTGAACTCGACATCACTGAAGACGCGGTGCAGGCGGTCGCGACCATCGCAGCGCAAGTGAACGAAAGCGTCGAGAACATCGGCGCAAGGCGTTTGCAGACGGTGATGGAAAAGCTGCTCGAAGAAATCAGCTTCGAGGCCGAAGAGCACGAAGGCGAGACGGTGAAAATCGACGCGGACTATGTTCACGAGCGCCTCGGCGAGCTTGCCGGCAACAGCGATTTGTCCAAGTATATTCTGTGAATGAGGGTCCGGTCTCGGCTCTGGATGATATGCTTTCGGGCATGTCGCCCAAGCTTGATCGATTGCCCTATAAATTCGCGAGAATTTCAACGCTCTCGGTGATCCTGTTCGGCTTTCTGCACCTGATGCGCGGTTTCGCATTTGTGTTGGAAGAAGAAGGCTTCACACAGGTCAAGAAGACAACCATCGCCGACAAGGGCCCACTTTTCGCTCGCATCACTTTGCAAGTGCACTCCGACCTTGAAGGCGTCGGCCTCACCGCTGCTGTCTCCGCCGCGCTTTCGAGGGCGGGGATTGCCTGCAATGTAATTGCAGCATTTCACCACGACCATCTCCTTGTTCCATGGGAACGCCGCGAAGAAGCATTGGCTGTGCTTAAAAAGCTAAGCTCGCACGCAGGATCGTAGTGTAGACCTTGCCCTTGCGGCTCGGCTCAGCTTTGCCCGTTGCAAGCTGTTAAGCGTCAGGCTCTAAGGTCGGTCGAGACGACCACCGAGAGACACTTGATGCCAACCCGACTTATACCTGCGTTCTTACTGTTTGTGTCCATCGCCGTTTCGGGCTCGTTTGGCTCTACGGCGCGTGCGCAGGAAGGGTCAGCGCTCTTGGCTGTTGCCCCGATAGACTACACTGAGTGGCGGCTGGACAACGGACTTCGGGTTATCGCGCTCCCCGACACCACCATAAGCACGGTGACCACTTCGCTATGGTACGAGGTCGGTTCAAAACATGATCCCGATGCCCGCGCTGGGCTGTCGCACCTGCTCGAACATATCGGCAGCCGCAAGACGCAGAACATGCCCTACAATATGATCCATCGGCTCACCGCCGATGCAGGGGGCGCGCGCAATGCATCCAGTTGGGTCGACCGAACCAATTACTGGGAGCAGGTGCCGGCCGAATATCTGGAGATCATGCTTTGGTCTCACGCCGAACGCATGGCGCGTCTGGTTATTGATCACGAGGTGCTTGAGGCCGAACGCGGCGTCGTCAAAGAGGAGATTCGCCAGCGTGTGCTCGGATCACCTTATGGCCGGTTGAAACGTATTATCTTGCCCGAGAATGCTTTTGACCTGCTGCCCCATAGACGTGCCGGGATCGGGAGGCTGGAAGACATCGACAAGGTGACTCTCGCCGACGTTCGCAACTTCCACAAAGCCTATTACGGGCCGGACACCGCAACGTTGATCGTGGCGGGCAATTTCGAATTGGCAACTTTGCGCAAGCTGGTGGACAGGCATTTCGCCGCTATCGCGCCTCGCGCCAACCCCGCTCCGACCGCGATCTCTGCGTTTGAGCCGGAATTGAAAGAAAGCCGCATTTTTCACGCGCGGGCCCCCAACGTATTGGTCCCGGCTGTAGGCGTGCTTTGGAAAGCGCCGCCCGTTACGCATAAGGACGCGCCCGCGCTGCGGGTCCTGATGGCGATCCTGAGCCAAGGCGAAAACAACCGGCTTGCAAGCAGCCTGCTGCGAACAGGCCTCGCGGTCGAGGCCAAAGCGTCTGCGCCGCTGTTTCGTGAGGGAGGATATATCGCGATCTACGCGCTCACGCCGCCCGAGCAGTTGGCAGTAGCGGCAGATGCGCTGACCAAAGCGACCGCGCATCTGCGCGAGGTCGAAGTCGGCGATGCTGAACTTTCCGAGGCGAAGGCTGAAATTGTGGCGCAGGCTTTACAGCGCCGCGAGACTGCGCGCGGACGTGCCTTCGAGATCGGCGAGGGGATTGCCGCAAGCGGCGATCCTGCCTTCGCGGACCGGATGCTCGCGCAGATCGCTGAGGTCAGCGCGAGCGATGTGCGCCGGGTGGCGCGGGACTATATGAACCCAAGGCGCCGGATTGCCTTCACCTATTCGATGGGGCCCGATGACCCGGCATTATTCAACAACCCCGTCCCGATGCCCGATTTCGGCGCGCTGCCCGAGCCGAAACTTGCGCTGCGCAAAGTGAAACCGGATGCTTCGCGCGAGCCAATCCCGGCGTTGGGCGGCGTGTCTCAGAGCACTATGCCGCAAATGCTCGAAGCGCAGCTGTCCAACGGTATCGCTGTCATCGCCGCGAAAACGAACGAAGTGCCCTTGGCGACACTGTCTTTGGTGTTTCCGGGCGGTGCAAAGACCGATGTGAAGGGCCGCGAGGGTGTCGCGGATTTGGCGGCAGCACTCGCCACGAGCGGTATCTTTGACATGGATGCAGCCGCGATTGCCGCAAGTTTCGAGGGACTTGGCGCTTCGTTCGAAGGAAGCGCCGATGCAGATGGCACGACGTTCACTCTGAAGGTCCCCAAGGCCAATCTGGCGAAAGCGGCGGATCTCGCTGCGCGGATTATCAAGGGTGCGCTTTACCCAAGCGAGGAACTAGCCCGCGAACGCGACCGGCGGATCCAACGCCTTCTCGTGCGGCGCCGCGATCCCTCGCAATTGGCCGAAGATGCAGCCTTGCGCGCAATTTTTGGCAACGCGCCGTACGGCAGCGATGCAATAGGCACGCCCGAAAGCCTCGCTGCGATCAATCGCAACGATCTACTCCTGCACCGCCAGCGGTTCTTCCACCCTGCGCGGCTTCAACTTGTCGTCTCGGGTGGAATCGATGTCGCTGAAGCTCTTCCCATACTCGAAGCGGCTTTCGGTGATTGGCGCGTCGATATGGGGCGCGGTGCGATTGCTCAGCATGCCGCAGGCGAGCCATTCGGCGCACGCACGATTGTGATTGATCTGGATGGTGCCGACCAGGCGAGCGTGCTTGCCGCATTGCCTGCCCCTTCGCGTGAGGGGGAGGATTTTGACGCCGTGCAACTTGCCAATGCGGCGCTTGGCGGGGGATCAAGAGGACGGTTATTCAAGGAAGTGCGCAGCAAGCGTTCGCTTTCCTACGGCGCGTATTCGCGCATTGAGGCGCGACGCGACGGCTCGGTCATTATAGCGAGCGCACAAACACGCAACGAAAACGCGGGCGAAGTGGCACGCATCATGCTCGAAGCGATCGAAGAGCTGGGCGAGAAGGGATTGGACAAGGATAGCCTCGACCGGCGAAGAGCCTATTTCGAGGGCGCGTATGCCCGGGTTTTGGAGCGCAGTTCGGGCTTTAACGCGGTGATCGGGGGTTTGCTATTGCACGGTCTTCCCGCATCTGATGCGGCGATTGTGCCAGAGAAGCTGGCGGCTGAAACTGTCTCCGGCGTAAACCAGGCCGCGCGTAAATACCTCAGCGCAGACAAGGCGACCCTCGTGGTGGTGGGCGATGCTGATGTATTTCTGGCTGAGGTGCAGGCGCTGCGCGGCGATGTTGAAATCATCCCGGCCGAAGAGCTCGATCTATCTTCGCCAAGTCTGCGCAAGGCGCAGGTCCAACCTGCACCGGTCACTCCTTAATCGGCAGGCTCAACCTCGCGGCTTTCCGATGCCTGTTGCGCCCACATTTCGGCATACAGCCCGCCTTTGGCGAGCAGTTCAGCGTGAGCCCCGCTCTCGCGTAGAGTGCCGTGGTCGAGCACGATAATGCGGTCGGCATCGGCAATGGTGGAGAGACGGTGAGCAATCGCAATCGTTGTGCGCCCTTGGGCCAGACGTCTCAACGATCCCAGGATTTCCTTTTCAGTGCGGGTGTCCAATGCACTAGTTGCTTCATCGAGAAGCAGGATCGGCGGATTTTTGACCAGCGTGCGCGCAATCGCGACCCGCTGTTTTTCTCCACCTGAAAGCTTGAGCCCGCGCTCGCCGACCATGGTATCGAACCGGTCACCCAAGCGCTCGATCAAAGGCATGAGGCTTGCATCTTTTGCTGCCTGTTCGACGAGGGCCTCGTCGGCGCCTTCCGCGCCATAAGCAATGTTGTAGCGAAGCGTATCGTTGAAGAGAACGCTGTCCTGCGGGACGATGCCAATGGCGGCGCGCACACTGTCTTGCCTGACCTCGGCAATATCCTGCCCGTCGATCAGGATGCGCCCGCCTTGCGGATCGTAAAAGCGGAACAGCAAACGTCCGATGGTGCTCTTGCCTGCCCCCGATGGACCAACGACAGCCAGCGTGGAGCCTGCGGGAACTTGGAAGCTGAGGCCGTGCAGGATCGTGCGGTCATCTTCATAGCCAAAGGTCACGTTGTCGAAGGTGACGCTTGGCTGGCTGACATTGAGAGCGGGCGCGCCCGGCTTATCCTCGACCTCGAGATCTGTATCAATCAGGCTGAACATCTGCGCCATATCGACAAGCCCCTGTCGGATGGTGCGGTAAACCCAGCCGAGAAGGTCAAGCGGGCGGAAAAGCTGCATGAGGTAGGTGTTCACGAAAACAAGGTCGCCCACGGTCAGATCGCCGCGCGACCAACCCCAGACTGTATAAATCATCGCGCCCGCCATCAGGGCATTGGTGATCCCCGATTGGACCACGTTCAGAAGCGCGAGCGAGTTTTCGGACTTCATCGCCGCATCAGCGTAAGCGCGTGCGGCTTGCGAATATCGTTTCTCCTCACGCTCTTCAGCGCCGAAATATTTGACGGTTTCGAAGTTGAGGAGCGAGTCCACCGCGCGGTGCAGTGCCTGCCCGTCGAGATCGTTCATCTCGCGCCGCAGCTTCGTGCGCCACTCGGTGATCCAGCGCGTGGCAAGGATGTAGGCGACAACGGCCAATGCGGTCGCGGCCACCAACTCCCAACCGAAGTTGAGATAGAAAATGACGCCTACTGCAATGAGCTCAACCGCTGTCGGGGCGATGTTGAACAGGAGGAAATAGAGCATCATGTCGATGCTCTTCGTGCCGCGCTCGATTATCTTGGTGACCTCGCCGGTGCGCCGCGTGAGGTGAAAGCGCAAGGACAAGCGGTGGAGGCGGTGGAAGACGCCTTCGGCAAGGCTCAGCGTTGCCATCTGGCCGACGCGCTCGAACGCGACATTACGCAAGTTGTCGAAGACGAGGGAGGCGAACCGCCCCAGCACGTAAGCCGCGACCAGGCCAATCGCGACTTGGGCTGCGCCTGAAACATCGGCAAGGGTTCCGGCCTTTTCCATTGCATCGACCGCGCCTTTGTAGGCGAAGGGCAACGACAGGATAACCGCTTTGGCCATCAGGACGAACGCCATGGCGATCACTATGCGCCAGCGAAGGCCGGGGTTATCCCTTGGCCAAAGATAGGGGAGGAAACGCTTTAACGTTGCCCAACCTTCGGCATCGGGAAGTTTGGACGGGCGATCAGAGGAGGCAGTATCGGGCGGCATATGCGCCCTCATGTGGCGCGCGCTAGGCGCTATCGCAAGTTCTGGCGGAAAAGAGCGTTCGACTAATAGCGACGATAGCCCTGGCGCGAGCGCCTCATCGCCCTCGCAACATCGCGCGGCACATCGAACAGGACGCGCTGTTCGGCAAAATCAATCGCCACCCTGTCAAAGATCCGCAGATGCTGCATCCCAAGCGCGAGCACCGGTTTGTCTTTGAGCCCCAAAACCTCGAACGCGGGGGTGTCTGCAAAAGTGAGCGCCACGTTCGACACTTCTAGACCTTCGAGTTTGAGAGAGCGGACAGTCTGCATCTGGCCGGTCATGCTTACCCCGTTTACGTCAGTGGTGACGACCTCTTGTGCGCGCTTGTTGCGGATTCTCTCGCGCAGGGCGAGATTGCCAATGCTTGTCTGTGCGCCCGTGTCGATGATTATCGTGGTGCGCACACCTTCGACCAGCGCATCGGTGATAAGTAATTGTCCGAATTGCGGGTTGGCGCGAACGACAATCTCAAAGCCCTTGCGATAATCGCTTTTCGAAGAGATGTCCTGGACCGCGATCGTCTCTTCGCGAAAATCGAGGAGCACGCGGTAATCCTGCAAGCTGTCGAGCCCCAATATGCCATGCGCGCCGACATTCTCTGCTTCGAGCACCGGAGAGATAAGGTCGTAGATCGTCTGCTCGCCAAAGCTCATTTCTGCGACCTCTACGAGATCGACATCCCGGCGGCTGGCCATGCCGACGACTGTGGCCGTGCCAGAAGGGGTCAGACCAAGCCTGTTATTGATGATGCTTGTCACCGCAGTCGCCTGACTTCCGGTGTCGATCATAAAGTCAAACGGCCCCTGGCCCTCGACCATGACCGGGACCGTGTACCGTCGCGCGCGATCTTGTTCGAGTTCGAGGATTTCGGTGGTCGGGTCAGCAAAGTCTGGCGCAATGGCGCCGGTATCCAGAGCCCCGATCTCCAAACCCTGTGCGCTGGTCGGCGGTTCGACCGCTATGCTGGCGGCACTGGATGCCAGAAGGCTGGCAGAGATAGCGGGTAGGGCACTTAAAAGGCTCATTGCATTGTCCTCTCACTCAGAGCCTTGGAGCCCAAACGGAACGATGAACCCGGCTCTTTCTATGAAAAGAATACCAGAGAACCGCGCGCTTCCCAAATGCGCCCTTTGCAACACGCCTTGGTTCAGGCGAGGGCGGCAGGGGCTTTGGGCGCGCCCGGATTGCGCACAAGTGCCCATGTCTCTTGGACGATGCCGCGGAAACCGAACCAGAATGTCGCTGCGTAAACGCTCGCGCCAAGAAGCGCACTGCGCACGAGGGCAAAGAACGGGCTTTCAATCGGGACAAGCCACTCTGCGCCGATGACGGCGACGGTCATGGCAGCGCAGGCAAGGATGATCGGGGTGAGGGCAGACCCCAGCGCAAAAGGCGAGACGCCGATGCGGGGCAGGGTGACGGTCAGTGTGATTACGCAAAGAAGCGGGGCGGCAATGCCCCAGGCATCGACAAGCCCCATTGCGCCCCTCGATCCATCCGCGCCAATTTGCCACAGGAACATCGCTGGAAAAATGACCGCGCCTGCAACAGAGGTGAAGAGATAGACACGCGGACGTCCCATCGCATTGGTGACTGGCGAACAAATCAGGTGAAGCGCAAAGGCGGGCATCGCAACCGCTAATCCTGCGAAGATCGGAATGAGGCCGAGCCATTTGTCACCCATCAGGACGGGGACCACATGCTCGGCAGTAAGTGCAAGGCCTATATAAACAGGCGCGCACACCATCATCACCAACCGCGCGGTCTTCAAGAAATAGGGGCCGAGCGGTTTCTTCGCACGGTGCAGTTCGGAATAGGCGGCAAGGGCGACTTCATTGACCGGTGGGATAAAGCGACCGGTTACAATAAGCGCGAGGAATAGCGCCTGGGTATAAAGGCCCAGATCATAGGTCTCGAGCAATCTGCCGGCGATCACCACATCGGACTGCGACTGGATGATCCAGAACAGCTGGCACAAGGTAAGCACCCCGCCGTAGGTAAAAAGGTCCCAAGCCCCTTTTGGGGTGAAGACGGGCGTGACCCAGAACCGTGCGACCAGCATGAGAAAGCAGGCGCGGCTTATGAATATGGAGAGCCCCGCATATATAAGCGCCCACACCCCCCATCCTGACCATGCAAGGATAAGCGCAGTGAAAGCGCCAACCAGTGCGCTACCCATATTGGCCTTTGCCTGCTTGCGGAACTCCAAGCCGCGCGCGAGCCATTCTGACGGCATTGCGATAAAAGGAATGGTGAGGAAAATCGCGGCCTGCACGCGCAGCAGGTCAGCCACTATGGGTTCTTCAAAGTAAGCGGCAGCATAAGGTGCGAGCAGGAACTGAATCGTCGCAAGCAGGACGTTCGCTATAATAAGCATCCCGAACACCTGGCCCACGCGCCTGTCATCAATGCGGTCGGTCTGAACGATTGAGGTCGCAAAGCTTTGGCCATTGAGAAACGCGAGTGCGGTCACGACCACCTGGCTCATCGCGAAGAGGCCGTAGTCTGCCGGCTCTAGCAGGCG
>Ga0194024_1000004_pt1:267500-269170 | contig 269170 bp, 262 predicted proteins | sample IW13Sep16_MG_FD_140337 | JGI IMG/M metagenome (GOLD analysis project Ga0194024, IMG submission 140337) | Freshwater microbial communities from the Broadkill River, Lewes, Delaware, United States - IW13Sep16_MG | ecosystem: Environmental > Aquatic > Freshwater > River | place...
ATCGGAAACATCGCCTTCAGGGGCGCATGTTATCCTGAGCTGGCTTTACACGCCCCTCGTGGCCCGTTGGGTCAGCGATGGACAGGTGTGGGCCTGTAGCTCAGTTGGTTAGAGCGCACCCCTGATAAGGGTGAGGTCAGAAGTTCAAATCTTCTCAGGCCCACCATTTACCTAAAGGGGCCTTAGCTCAGCTGGGAGAGCACCTGCTTTGCAAGCAGGGGGTCATCGGTTCGATCCCGATAGGCTCCACCAGGTAACATTTTCCGATAGATGAAACGAAAAAGATTCTGCTTTCGAGCAGATAGGCGCATCGGCGCCGAGCATTTGACATTGTGAATGGGTTTTTAAATCGATGCCGTGGAGCATGGATTGTTTAACGCGAAGGGTCTAGCCGGCCTGTTAAGCAGACATCTATGCACCACATATCAATCAAATTGATTATCTGGCTGAGATAATTTCTCCGCGCTATCGCGCCGACTTTTAGTTGGTGCAGCGAACGGACAGGCTTTTATGCAGGCTTGTCGTTGATAGTGTGGATTCTCAAGCGTGAGGTAAGAGCATTTGGTGGATGCCTTGGCATGTACAGGCGAAGAAGGACGTGGCACGCTGCGATAAGCGTCGGGGAGTTGTGAGCAAACTTTGATCCGACGATTTCCGAATGGGGAAACCCACCTTCACCATTTCTTTCATGTTCTCTTCGGAGGATCTGAGAGAGGTGGATAAGGTATCACCTTAGTGAATATATAGCTTTGGTGAAGCAAACCCGGGGAACTGAAACATCTCAGTACCCGGAGGAAAAGACATCAACCGAGATTCCCGTAGTAGTGGCGAGCGAACCGGGACCAGGCCAGTGCCTTTTCATAAATTAGCAGAACTCTCTGGAAAGTGAGACCATAGTGGGTGACAGTCCCGTATGCGAAAATGATTGAAAAGGACTTGAGTAGGGCGGGACACGTGAAATCCTGTCTGAACATGGGGGGACCACCCTCCAAGCCTAAATACTCGTACATGACCGATAGCGAACACAGTACCGTGAGGGAAAGGTGAAAAGCACCCCGATTAGGGGAGTGAAACAGTACCTGAAACCGGATGCTTACAAGCAGTTGGAGCCCCATAGGGGGTGACAGCGTACCTCTTGCATAATGGGTCAGTGACTTAATCTAGCATGCAAGCTTAAGCCGTTAGGTGTAGGCGAAGCGAAAGCGAGTCTGAATAGGGCGACTGAGTATGTTGGATTAGACCCGAACCCCGGCGATCTAGGCATGAGCAGGTTGAAGGTGCGGTAACACGCACTGGAGGACCGAACCGTTGCATGTTGAAAAATGCTCGGATGACTTGTGTTTAGGGGTGAAAGGCCAATCAAGCCGGGAAATAGCTGGTTCTCCGCGAAATCTATTGAGGTAGAGCGTCAGATTTTTGCCATTGGGGGTAGAGCACTGGATGGACGCGGGCTGCGCGAGCGGTACCAATTCTAACCAAACTCCGAATACCAATGAGTCTAGTCTGGCAGACAGACGGCGGGTGCTAAGGTCCGTCGTCAAAAGGGAAACAGCCCTAACCTACAGCTAAGGTCCCCAAGTAATACCTAAGTGCGAAAGCATGTGGGAATCCCAAAACAACCAGGAGGTTGGCTTAGAAGCAGCCATCCTTTAAAGAAAGCGTAACAGCTC